>Ga0070669_100000091_pt1 | contig 87899 bp, 52 predicted proteins | sample KBSS53metaG_FD_64680 | JGI IMG/M metagenome (GOLD analysis project Ga0070669, IMG submission 64680) | Switchgrass rhizosphere microbial communities from Kellogg Biological Station, Michigan, USA - KBS S5-3 metaG | ecosystem: Host-associated > Plants > Roots > Rhizosphere > Soil ...
CAAATTCGTCGCCAGCGCTGCTGCGAAGAACGCAGTAGAACCGTTCATCGACCCTCAGGGGTACCATGCCTACATCGACGCTGCCGAGGCGGAGCTCCGCAGCGGACGCCTGCACTAGATCGCCAGGGATTAAAATCCCTGGCGAGGGGGGCGGCATTATGATCGCCTCGCAGGCCATAGTCAGAAAGGGAAAGCGTGCCAACAACAGCACCAGGCCTCGTTCTCGCCATCATTGCGCTCGGTATTGTCGGGTTCGTCGTGCTCTGGATCGCGATCTGCTTCAGCATCGCTTTGGTCTCAGGCTGGCGGCGACTGCGGCGGCTCTACGAAACAGGACCATTCGAGGGCCCCACCTTCAAGTTCTCGGGCCATGTTGGGCCCAGCAGGTACCGCGGGGCGGCACTCATCGGGGGGGCAACACCAGCGGGGCTCTATCTGAATGTTGCCGCCCCGTTTCGCATAGGCGCCGGTCCGGTTCTCATTCCATGGCACGACATCACAGTGTCGCCTGTGGGCAGTTTTGGCCTCCTCTCGCTTGTCACATTTGAGTTCCCCGGTGCGCGCACGAGGCTTCGCGTCCAAGAGGACGTGGCCAGCAAGCTCATCGAGGGGCGGCAGAATTCCATAGAGCGCCACGCGCCCCACCGTTGAGGGAGGAGCCAGTGCAAATAGGCGGCGAGAGCAGAATATGATCAGCGCATGAATCCCTTCCCTCCTTTCCCCGTTGCCTCGCGCCGCGTCGCGCGCCGTGTACTTTGGATCGCCGCTTGCCTGGCCGCGATGCTCGCGGCGGGCCCGGCCGCTGCCGGCGACGACGTCTGGATCACCCTTGGCGCCGACGCGTTCGCCAGCGCGAGCAGCCTTTTCGTCTCGGGTGCCGAAGGCAGGCCGCTGCCGCGTCTCGGCGAGGCCAAGGGTGTGGTGCTCACCCGCGTGCCCCGCTCGGGCCTCGACGCGCTCAGCGCGCGGCTGCACGAGGATTTTCAGCGTTGCGGTGGGTTCATCGCCCACGAGAGCCAGGAGGAAGGTCTGGCGGAGCTCGCGCGCTTGTCTTCGGCCAGCCTCACGGCAGGCGGGGCCGGCTTCACGATCGATCAGCCCCAGTGGGTTCAGCAGGTGGCGGGCGCGGTCGAGGAGGCGCGGATCTTCAACACCATGACGGCCCTGTCGACGGGCTTCGCCAATCGCTACCACGCGCACCCCTCGGGCACCGCCGCGGTGAACTGGATTCGAGATCTCTGGCTCGGCTACGCCGCGGGACGGCCGGGGGTGACTGTCGAGCTCGTCACGCACCCGAACACACCGCAACGCTCGGTGGTCCTCAAGATCCCCGGCACCACGCTGGCGAACGAGGTGGTGATCCTGGGCGGCCACCTCGACTCGATCGCACCAGGGACCTCGAACCCCAACTTCTCGGCGCCGGGAGCCGACGACGACGCATCAGGCATCGCCACGATCTCCGAGGCTGCCCGCGTCCTCCTGGCCTCGGGCTTTCAACCGCAGCGCACGCTCCATATCATCGGCTACGCCGCCGAGGAGGTCGGGTTGCGCGGCTCGACCCACCTGGCCGCTACGTATCAAGCCGCAGGCGTCAACGTGGTGGCGGTGCTCCAGCAGGACCTGACGGACTACCACGGCTCGGACGAGGACGTAGCCTTCCTCACGGACTTTACCAACGTCAATCTCACAGCTTTCCTCGTCAACCTGCTCGAGACCTATCAGCCGGACCTCGACTGGACGACGACGGCTTGCGGCTACGCCTGCTCCGATCACGCTCCCTGGTTCAACCGCGGCTATCCGACGTCCTTCGCCGCCGAGGCCCGGGTCGGCGAGGACAACCCTTGGATCCACACCACCAGCGACACCGTCGCGACCCTCGGCAACAGCGCGGCCCACGCCGTCAAGTTCGCGCGTCTCGCAGCCGCCTTCCTCGTCGAAACCGGACGCGACGGCCTGCCCTCCAACGAGCTGTTCTCCGACGGCTTCGAAACAGGGAACACCGCCGCCTGGTCGGGAATAGGGGAGTAGGTGGAGAAGGAACCCACCAGGTGGAGACCTGGAGGATGGGGTGGTGGGGCGGCTCGGGTTTGGCGCGGGCCGTGGCACGACAGAAGCGCCAGCGCGAAAAGGCTCCAAGAGATCCAGCGCATGGCCACATTTCACCTTACTTTTGGCGGGTCGTGGCGAAGCCGCCGGCCCACCTGCTTCGCCGCGCGGAATCCCGTCGCGATCGCACCTTCCACCGTCCCCGTCCGCCCTTCGACGTCGGTCGCCTCGCCGGCGAAGAAAAGGGTTCCTTCGACGGGTTTCGAAAGGGTTTTTGCCGCCTTCGAGCCGCCTACCCTGGCATAGCTGTAGGCGCCGCGGGAGAAGGGATCGGCATTCCAATCGTGGAGCCAGAAGTTTTCGACGCGCGATTCCACGCGGCGCCGGGAGAGCCCCAACTGCTCGGCCAGGGCCCGGAAGGCGGAGGCGGCGACGTCGGCGGGTTTCTTTCCTGTCATCTCCGTGGACGGCGGACCGCCGCTCCAAGCCACGGCGAGGGGAAAACGAAAGGGGTAGACGGTCCACCAGACGTTGAACGGGCCGCCTCTCAGGTGAAGGAAGCCAAGCTTGTCGGGTGCCTGCCAGGGCGCCTCACGGAACTGGACGACGAGGCGCGTCACGCAGCCCATGGCGAGCTGGCCCAGAGCCTTCCTGAGGCCCGGCGGCTCGGGATTGAAACGGCAAGCCCCCGGTTCGTCCGGGGAAGCCTGCAGCACGCCGACGGGAAGGGTGACGACGACCGCGCTGGCCTCGACACGGGACGTCCGGCCCGATAGGTCCCGCAGGGTCAGCTCGGCCCGGCCGGCCTCCCAGGCGATCCCGGCGACGCGCGTCCCGAGGTGGATGGCGCCTTCCAGGCCGCGTGCCAGGAAATGAGGAATGCCATCGTAGCCCTGGACGACGCGGCCGGTCCGCGTGGCCGATTCGGTGGGGCGCTCACCCTCCTCGGGTGCGATGGACAGGATCCCGATCTGATCCAGGTCGGCGGCGTGAAACCCCTGGACGAACTCGCGCGCGGCCGTCCGGTCCCGAGCGAGGGAGCGACCGCCGGGCCGCTGGGCAAGGAAATCCGCGAGGGATTGGTCGGGTCCTTCCGGATCGATTTTCCCAAGGACGCGGTCGACTCCGTCCATCATCCGGCGGGCGGGCCGCAGCCGGCCCCGCTCGGCGCGCCAGTGCTCGCCCGAGCTCGCGCAGGCGAGGAGCCGCGCGGCATCGAGGATGCGCTGAGTCTCGGGCGCCTCGCCGTGGATGAATTCGGCTCCCAGCTCGATGGGCACCGGCACCCGCTCGTCGTGCAGGGTGAAGACCCTTCCGCCGATGCGGTCGCGGGCCTCGAAGACGGCGACGCGGAAGCCCTCGCCCTGGAGCTTGCTCGCCGCCGCGAGCCCCGCGACCCCTGCACCGACCACCGCGACGTCGAAATGTTCCATGATGGGGTATCCCTGATCCTGCTCCGGATGGGAAGTATCCCAAAGGGCTCGGGCCGCGTATAGGGTAGATATGGATCTGGAGAATCGAAACAAATTTGACGCCCGGGGTCCCTTCGAGGCCCGCTACGTGGCCTTCCTGGAGACGGTCGCCAGCCTCCGCCCGAGCCTGCACCGGTACTGCTCCCGGATGACCGGGTCGGTTCTGGACGGCGAGGACGTGGTGCAGGAGGCGCTGTTCCAGGCCTACCGGATGCTGGAGACCTTCGACGACAGCCGGCCTTTGTCGCCCTGGCTCTTCCGCATCGCCCACAACCGGTGCATCGACTTCCTGCGCCGCCGCGAGGTCCTGCGGGAAGCGGAGACCGTCGCCACGGAACCGGACCCGGCGAAGCGGGTTGCGCTGCCGGTCGATCCCCCTGGACAGGCTCTCGGACGGGCGGTCGAGCACCTCGTGCTGGCTCTGCCGCCGAAAGAGCGCGCCTGCGTGCTGCTGAAGGACGTCTTCGATTATTCGCTCGAGGAGATCGCGGAGCTCGTCGGTTCCACGGTGGGCGGCGTCAAGGCCGCGCTCAGCCGCGGCCGCTCGAAGCTGCCGGCATCGCCCGTGACAGGAGCGCCGCGAAGCGCGAGGAACGCGGACGAGGCGCGGCTCCTCCACCTCTATGTCGAACGGTTCAACCGGCGCGACTGGGACGGCCTGCGGGAGCTCATCGCGGACGACGCTCATCTGCGCGTGGCGGACCGTTTCTCCGGACGGGTGACCGAATCGCCCTACTTCGGCAGATACGAGAGCTGGCCCGTGCCCTGGCGGCTGGCGGTGGGCGAGGTGGACGGCGAAGCCGTGGTCATCATCCTGCTCCGAAGCTCGGACGGGACCGAACGCCAAGGAGTCATTCACCTCGAATTGAGGGGATCCCGCATCAGCCGTATCAGGGACTACATTCACTGCCCCTGGATTCTGCCGGCGGCGAACGCCGTCGCCGTCGACCGATCTTTTCCCAACTGATCCTCCTACAGGTCGCGTATCCCGGAACGCACGGGAGCCGTATTACAAATACAACGCAGCGAACCTGAAAGGTGGATCATGAACATGCAGACCACGGAGCACGAAGTCGTATCGCCGGAAGAATGGGTCGTAGCGCGCAGGCAGTTGCTCGACAAGGAGAAGGAATTCACCCGGCTCCGCGACGAGCTGAGCCGGCGGCGCCGCGAGCTGCCCTGGGAGAAGGTCGAGAAGCCATATGTTTTCGACGGGCCGAACGGCAAGGAAACGCTCGCGGACCTCTTCGGCGGACGCAGCCAGTTGATCGTGTACCACTTCATGTTCGGTCCGGACTGGCCGGAGGGTTGCCCGAGCTGCTCCATGGTGGCCGATCATTTCGACGGCAGTCTCGTCCACCTCGCCCAGCGGGACGTGACGCTGGTGGTGGCTTCACGAGCGCGCCAAGCCCAGATCGATCCGTTCCGGCAGCGCATGGGCTGGCGCTTCAAGTGGGTTTCGTCCAACGAGAACGACTTCAATCGCGACTATCACGTCTCCTTCACGAAGGACGAGATGGCGCAGGGCAAGGTGCAGTACAACTTCGGTCTCAACACGTTTCCGAGCGAAGAAGCGCCCGGCGTCAGCGTGTTCTACAAGGATGGCGACGGCGCGATCTATCACACGTATTCGTCCTACGCGCGAGGCGTCGAGGAGCTGCTGGGGGTGTATACCTATCTCGATTTCGCGCCGAAGGGCCGTGACGAAGAGAGCCTGCCCTTTCCGATGGCCTGGGTTCGCCATCATGACCGGTATGAAACCTCGGCCTCCGCGTGCTGCTCGGGGGAGAAGCATCCGTGAGCACGCGGAGCTGCTGCGAAGTGGCCGGTCACGTCGTGCCGACCGCGATCCTGGTGCTCCTGCCGAAGTGCCCCGCCTGCATCGCGGCCTATCTCGCGATGGGAACGGGAATCGGAATGTCGTTTACAACCGCGGCTCACCTGCGGACGCTGCTCCTGGTTTCGTGCGTGGCGTGCCTCGGGTACTTTGCGGCAAGACTGGTCTTCCGCTTGATCGCGAGGATGCCGGCGGCTTAAAAGGTTGTAATTCCTGAGCAGGCCTGGCCCCGAGGGGGGCCAGGCCGTTTACGGCGTCGCTTCAGGGCTTGTCTTCCAGCACCCACACCCCACTGCCGGTCGCCGCGTACACCCGGTCGGGATCGACCGGATCGAAGGCGAAGCCGAAGATGCTTGCCGTCAGCGTGCCGCGCTGCTGCCAGGTCGCTCCGAAGTCGGTGCTCCGGTAGACCTTGCGCTGGATGCTGACCCAGACCGTGCCCGCCGGAGAGACGGCGAGCTTGTCGATCGACCGTTGCCTGAGCCCGGAGACCTGCCAGGAAGCTCCGGAATTCGTGCTCCTCCACAGAAGGCCGTTGAGGTTGTCGCCCAGCCGCGCATACACGATGCGGGAGTCCCGCGGGTCCACGGCGAGCTCCACCGCGATTCCCGGCAGGCCGGCGGCCGCCTCGGTCCAGGAGGTCCCGCCGTCCTGGCTGCGCCACACGCTCGCCCGGCATTCCGTGCCTCCCGGCCTGGAGCCGGAAAAGTAGAGGACGGCCGGCGCCGCCGAGGTCCGGCCGACCGCTATGTCGAAGGCCGAGCAAGCGTCCGGCAGGTCGGCCAGAGGGGCCCAGTTGGCCCCGCCGTCCTGGCTGCGGTAGATCACCGGGTCGTTGTGGATGTCGAAGGGGAAGACGTAGAAGTTGTAGAGGATGTACAACGTGTCCGGGGCGAGCGGATCGGCGCTCAGGCTCGAGGGCTGGGCCCACCCCAGGTTGGCCAGCGCCCAGGTGAGCCCGGCGTCGGAGCTCTTCCAGACCCTCCGCCGTGAATCCCCTTCCACGAAGTAGAAGGTGCCGGGCCCCGCGGCGAGGATCTGGGAGGGCGCGGCCACCCGCGCGCGCAAGGCCCAGCGCGCGCCGCGGTTGGGCGAGCGGAAGAGACCGGCTCCAGCCGCCGCGACGAGGGTGTTCGGACGGGCCGGATCGACGGCGACCGCCAGCGTCGTGCCGCCGGGGACTCCGCCGCTGACTCGGGTCCAGGAAGCACCGCCGGCGGCGGAAGAGTGGACGATCAGAGCCGCGCAGGCGGCGAGGAGCGCGAGAGCACGAGACGAGAGGAATTTCACAAAAACCTCCTGCAAAGAGAATGATTATGTCATCTCTTACGACAGGGAGAGCAATTTCATCTAGAACCAGCGCTGGTGCTGCCGGTCTCGGGATGCCGTGGGGCCTTCGCGTATGATCTGGCCAGGCTCTTTAGATTCTCGTCCAGTCATAGGAGATGAGCATGACCACGAAGCGGATTCTGTGGACGGTACTGTGTGGAACGGTGTATGGACTGCTGGCGCTCGGGGGCCCAGCCGCGGCCCAGGGGCTGGGGGACGGCCGGGGCATCGATCATGTCGCCTCGCTCGTACGTTCCGAGAACTTCGACGCCGCGGCGAGCGTCCTTACCGATCAGCTCGGGTTCTCGGCCACGCCGGCCCTGCTGTCCCCTCTGGGAGCCAAGAACCGCCTGATCTGGTTCGACGACCTCACGTATCTGGAGGTTGCGACCTTCACGGAGCTGAACGAATTCACCGCGCAGTTCCTGGCCTTTCTGGAGGACCACGAAGGCGCTAAGTTCTACGGTACCGAGGTGGTCGACGCCGCCCAGGCGATCAATTTCCTGACCGGCGCCGGTTATCCCAACGTCGGTCCGATCCCCGCGGGCCCCCTCACCATCGAATCGACCGGCGAGCTCGTCGGGCTCACCCCCCTCTGGTACTCGATCATCCTCACCGCTCGGGTCGCCCCCGACAACTCGAATTTCTTCCTGGACTACGACGAGGCCCAGGTGCAGCGGATGTTCACCGATTTTCCGGTTCTGGCGCCCCGGCCGCACCCCAACACGGCGCAGAAGATCGACACCCTCTGGCTGGTGGTGTCGGATCTGGACGCGGCCATCGACTTCTACGAGGGCCTCGGCCTCGAGGTGCGTTTCGAGAACAAGAAGATCCACTACCTGGGCGCCCGCGGCGCGGAAGTGCGGTACCACAACAACACCCTGGCCCTATTGGAGCCGGATGGGCCCGGTCTGGTGGCGGACTTCGTGGCGGAGCGCGGGGAAGGGATCATGGGCGCGAGCATCAAGGTCGGCGATCTCCAGACCGCCCGGGCCCTCGTCAACGGCAACACCGGCCTGAACCTGCAGGCTTTCAAGTACAAAGGCCGGGACCGCTTCCTGGTTCCGGCCTCCCTGACCCACGGCTTTATGATCGAAATGGTCGAGTAGGCCAGGGCCTGGCCGTGACAAAGGACGAACGCCTGGGCTCTCTCGACGTCTTCCGGGGAGCGACCGTAGCGGCCATGATCCTGGTGAACAACACCGGGGATTGGGACAAGACGTATAGTCCGCTCCTCCACGCCGAGTGGCATGGCTGGACGCCGACCGACCTCATCTTTCCGTTCTTTCTATTCGTGGTCGGCGTCGCCATTCCGTACGCCTTTGCTGGCCGCCTTCAGCGGTCCGGCGGCGATCTCGGCCCGCTTCATGGGCAGATCGTCCGGCGGGCCTTGATCCTGTTTGCCCTGGGCCTGTTCCTGAGCTGGTTCCCGTTCTATACCGTGAATTGGCAGGCCGCCCGCATCCCGGGCGTCCTGCAGAGGATCGCGGTCGTCTACGTCGTGGCCGCCCTCGCTTGGCTCCACCTCGGCGCACGGTCACGGGGCTTTCTGGCGGTGGCTCTCCTTGCGGGTTATTGGCTGGCCATGGTTCTCGTGCCGGTGCCCGGGCATGGCGCCGGTGATCTGAGCCCGGACGGCAACCTTTCGGCCTGGATCGATCACGTCGTTCTGGACTCGCACACGTGGCGGAAGGCGCCCGGGCCGGGGGATCCGGAAGGGATCTTCGGCACGGTACCCGCCATCGCCACCGCCCTGGCGGGCCTGTTCACGGGGGACTGGCTGCGGTCGGCACGAACCCAGGGAAAGAAGCTTCGGGGCCTGCTCCTCGGGGGAGGCGCCGGGGTGATCGCCGGGCTCGTGCTCGATCCATGGTTTCCGATCAACAAGAATCTCTGGACGAGCACCTACGTGTTGTTCACGGCCGGCATGGCCTTGCTGATGCTCGCCGCTATCTACTACTGGGTGGACGTCCGCCATCGCGATGAGTGGGCGCGACCCTTTTCCGTCTTCGGCACCAATGCCATCTTCGCTTTCTTCGGCAGCACCCTGTTGGCCAAGATCGCGATCTTGACCCGCTGGGCGCCGAGCGGCGGAGCGGCCGGCGAGACGATCACCCTGCAACAGTGGCTCTTCCGGCACCTGTTCGGCTCCTGGCTGCCAGACTATGTGGCCTCGCTCGCTTTTGCCCTGGCGTACGTCGTCCTCTGGTGGGGATTGACTGCCCTCCTCTACCGGCGGCGAGTTTTTCTCAAGATCTAGCGGATGGCTCGCTTGGGATCTGCCTACCTGGCGCTAAAGCACCAGGCTACTCAACGGCCGCCCCTTCAGGGCGAGACAACCTCTTCCTTCGAGCCGTATTCCAACAGGACACTGCCACCGGCCGCCGTCCCTGGAAGACGGCGCGGAAAGGCGTAGAATACGCCGCCATGCCCAAGCCATCGGCGGCCCCGAGTCCCGCCTCCAGTGCCTCGGATCGTTCCCGGGCGATGCGACGCGTCCGCGGCGAGCTGTACGAGTTGCGGGAGACGCCTTCCGATCCTCGCCTGTGGAACGCGGACCTGGCGCCGACGCGCGTCGAGCAGCGGACGTGGACCACCTACAACATGGCTTCGCTGTGGGTCGGGCTGTCGGTCTGCATCCCCACCTACATGCTGGCGGCGGGGCTGATCCAGGGCGGGATGAGCTGGTGGCAGGCGATGCTCACGATCCTGCTGGGCAACCTGATCGTGCTCGTGCCGATGGTGCTCATCGCGCACCCGGGGACCCGCTTCGGGATTCCCTTCCCGGTGCTCGCCCGCGCTTCCTTCGGCACGCGCGGCGCCAACGTGCCGGCGATCCTGCGCGGGCTGGTCGCGTGCGGCTGGTTCGGCATCCAGACGTGGATCGGCGGCCAGGCGATCCACACCATGCTGCGGACGGCGTTCCCGGCCTGGGAGCGGGTGCCGGGCGCGGTCTGGATCTCGTTCTTCGCCTTCTGGCTGATGAACATGTACGTCGTCGTGCGGGGCAGCAACGCCATCAAGCGGCTGGAGGCCTGGGCGGCGCCGTTCCTGATCGTGGCCGGCCTGGCCCTGCTGGGCTGGGCCGCCGTGCGGGCCGGCGGAATGGGGCCGATGCTGGCACAGCCGAGCAAGTTCCGGACGACCGGCGAGTTCCTGGCTTTCTTCGTCCCGTCTCTCACGGCCATGGTGGGGTTCTGGGCGACGCTCGCCCTCAACATCCCCGACCTGTCGCGCTACGCCGAGAGCCAGAGGGCCCAGGTGCGGGGGCAGCTCTACGGCCTGCCGACGACGATGACGCTCTTTTCCTTCATCGGCGTGGCCGTGACGTCGGCCTCGGTGCTCATTTTCGGCGAGGCGATCTGGGACCCGGTGGCGCTCCTCTCGCGGCTGGGCAATCCCCTGGTGATCCTGATCTCGCTGTTCGCCGTGCTGGTCGCGACGATCACCACCAACGTGGCCGCCAACGTGGTGGGGCCGGCCAACGACTTCGCCAATCTGTGGCCATCGCGCATCAACTTCGCTACCGGCGGCGTGCTCACGGGCATCCTGGGCATCGCCATCATGCCGTGGCGGCTGCTGTCGGACTACGGCACCTACATCTTCGGCTGGCTGGTGGGCTACTCGAGCTTCCTGGGGCCCATCGCGGGGATCTTCATCGTCGACTACTGGGTGATCCGCAAGGCGCGCCTGTCGCTGCCGGACCTGTACGATTCCGACGGGATCTATGGGCGATGGAACGGCAAGGCGCTGATCTCGCTGCTCGCGGGGGTGGCCGCGGCGCTGGTCGGCCTGATCGTGCCGGGCCTGCGCGTGCTCTACGACTACGCCTGGTTCGTGGGCTTCGGGGTGGCGGCCGCGCTGTACTGGGCCTTGATGCGCGGCACGCCGGTGGTGGACCTCTCCGGCGTGCCGGTGGAACGGGACTCGTCCGGTCAGGATTCCACGATCTTCAAATCCACGTAGGGCGGCGGGGGCTGGAGGGCCGAGTAGTCGTTCTCCAGGAGGGCCACCTCGCCCGTGCGGCTGACTTCCTTGAAGCCCGCGAACTTGTAGGTGATCAGCATCTGGCGGTTGCGGTCGTTGGAGACGAACTCGGCCCGCAGGCGCACGCCGGCGTCCTTGGCGCGGCGCAGGATGTAGTGGAGCAGGATCGATCCCACGCCTTTCGACATCACCCTGCAGGACATCAGAAGGAGCTTGACCGTCCACGCCTCTTCATCCTTCTCGATCAGCGTCAGGCCGATCTGGCCGTAGGTGCCGTGCCGGTCCTCGAGGCTGGCGATGAGCAACTCGTGGTTGGGGGAGCGGCGCAGCTCGTCCAGCTCCTCGTAGGAGTAGGTGTAGCCGGTGGCGTTGAGCTGGTTGGTGCGCACGGTCAGCTCCTCGGCGCGCTTCAAGTCCTCCTCGCGGCAGGGGGCGATGGTGAAGCGCATGTTGAGGGTGGCGAGAAACTCCTCCTTGGGGCCGACGTACTCCGCCTCCACCCGGTTGCGCTCGATGTCGGCCATGTACATCCGGCGGCGCAGGCGCGAGTCCTCGGTGATGAAGCGGGGCTTGAGCTCCGGCCGGTCGAGGACGTCTTCGAGCAGGGCCGAGTCGAGGCAGAGGACCTGGGCGTGGGTGTGGGCCACCTCCTCACGCTCGAAGGGCTGGTCGTCGACGAAGGCGATGGCGTCCAGGCCGATGTTGATGTCCTGGGCGATCTGGGCGACCGACGCGGCCTTGGAGTTCCAGTTGATCTGGGGGTAGAGGAAGTACTCGTCGATGCCGAACTCCTGGAGCTTCGCCATCGCCACGTCGCGGTCGTTGCGGCTGGCGATGGAGTGCAGGATGCCGCGCTCGTCCAGGGTCTTGAGGATGTGGACGACGTGGGGGCGGAGCTTCACCTCCCGGTCCTCCAGGAGGATGCCGTCCCAGACGGTGTCGTCGAGGTCCCAGACGACGCACTTGATCGACTGCTTCTCCTTCTTCTTGGCTTCCTGGACGGCGGCGGCGTGCGATGTCATTTTCAGAGCTCCTGGAACTCGAAGAGGGGGATGGTGATCTGCTGGATCTGGGTGCTCCCCTCGATGATCTCGGTCACCCGGGCGTCGCGCAGGTAGCGGGCCACGGGGTAGTCCTCGGTGAGGCCGTTGGCGCCGTGGATCTGCACGGCGTCGTTGGCCGAGCGGGTGGCGACGCGGGAGGCGAAGTACTTGGCGGCCATGGTCTCCATGAAGGCGCCGGGATCGCCGGACTGGCGCAGGCTGCCGGCCCGCAGGCAGAGGAGGCGGGCGGCGCGCACGTCGACGATCATGTCGGTGAGCATGGCGCGGATGAGCTGGTGGTCGGCGATGGGCACGCCGAACTGGTGGCGCTCGGCCGCATAGGCGCGGGAGGCTTCGAGGCAGGCCTGGGCGATGCCCACGGCGCCCCAGGCGACGCTGTAGCGCCCCTGGTCCAGGGCCGTGGCCACGACGTGGGAGATGGCGAATCCGACGCGGCCCACGAGCTGCGCCTTGGGGATCCGGCAGTCCTCGAAAATCAGCTCGGCCAGCATCGAGGCGCGGGTGCCGACGATCCCCCGCAGCGGCTTGACCGTCAGCCCGGGAGACTCCCTTTCCACCAGGAAGGCGGTGGGCTGGCCGCCGACGTGGGCGAAGGTCAGGAAGAGGCCGGCGATCTGCCCGAAGGTGGTCCACTTCTTCCGGCCGTTCAGCACCCAGGCGTCGCCGTCGTCGACGGCGGCGGTCTCGACGCTTTTGGCGTCGCTGCCGACGTTGGGCTCGGAGAGGGCGAGGGCGCCCAGGACCTCGGCGCGGGCCATGCGCGGCAGGTAGCGCTCGCGCAGCTCGCGGCTGCCCCAGCGGGCAAGGGCGTGGGCCACCATGTCGTGCACGGTGAGCAGCGAGCGCACGGAGGAGCAGCCCTTGGCGATCTCCTCGGTGAGCAGGCCGTAGGCGATCATGTCGCGGCCGAGGCCGCCGTACTCGGGCGAGACGTTGGAGCCGAGGTAGCCCAGCTCGCGTAGCCGGCCGACCAGCTCGCGGGGGATCTCCTCGGCTCGGTCCCAGGCGTCCGCGTGCGGCGCGATCTCGGCCGCGGCGAAGGCCCGGAACTCGGCGCGAGCGGCCCGCTGCCCGGCCGAGAGCTCCAGGTTCACGCCGCGGCCCCGCTCTTGCGCGCGATCAGTTGGGAGATGGCATCGATCGAGCGGAAGTTGTCGAGATCCAGGTCGTCGTCCTGGACGGAGATGCCGAACTCCTTCTCCACGAAGGCCACGAGCTGCATGGCGAGCAGGGAGTTGACGAAGCCGAGGGCGAAGATGTCCTCGCTGGGCTGCAGGTCGTGGCTCTTGAAGAACCGCGAGAGGAACTGCTTGATTTTGGTCTGGGTCTCGTCCATTACCGTTCCATTTCTCTTTCTCTAGGCCGTGCCGTAGTCGTAGAAGCCCTTGCCGCTCTTCCGGCCCAGGAGGCCGGCGTCGACCATCTTCTTGAGCAGGGGGCAGGGGCGGAACTTGGAATCGTTGTAGCTTTCGTAGAGCACTTCGATCGAGAACAGGATGGTGTCCAGCCCGATCAGGTCGCCGGTCTCCAGGGGGCCCATCTTGTGGCCGAAGCAGGTCTTGAAAAGCTGGTCCACCTGCTCCGCGGTGGCGACGCCGTCGTGCACCGTGAAGATGGCCTCGTTGATGGTGAGCATCAGCACGCGGTTGCTGACGAAGCCCGGCATGTCGTTGACCACGATGCAGTCCTTGCCCATCTGGCGGAGGAACTGGCGGGCGGTCTCCAGGGTCTCTTCCGTGGTGTGGTGGCCGCGGATGACCTCGGTCATGGTCTTGAGCGGCACCGGGTTCATGAAGTGCATGCCGACGACGCGGTCCGGCCGGCGGGTCAGGGCGCCGACGCGGGTAATCGAGAAGCACGAGGTGTTGACGGCGAAGACCGCCCGCTCGGGGCAGATGGCGTCGATCTTCGGATAGATCTCACGCTTGATCTCCCACTTCTCGGGGACGTTCTCGACGACGAAGTCGACGTCGTGGAGGTCCTCGAGGTCGGTGGTGAAGGCGATGCGGCCGACCACGGCATCGGCGCTCTCCGTCTTGGCTCCCTTCTGGAACATGCCCTGGAAACGAAGGGCCTTGCGGATTTCCCTCTCCGCGTGCTCCAGGACTTCACGCGAGACGTCGACGAGCACGGCCTGGTGGCCCGTCTGGGCCAGGTTCTGGCCGACTCCGGCACCCATTACGCCAGCGCCGACGACGCCGACTTTCTTTATCTCCATTTTTTAGGGCTCCTGATTCAAGAATTCATTGCCGGGCGGCTCCCGCCGGATTCCGGAGGGGCGCGGGCATATTAGTACGTGTGCACTGCGGGGGAAAAAGGGGACACCGTCGCAAGAGTCGCGCTTCCGAGGTTTCAGAGCACCTTGGCTATACAGGCTGCCATATGGGCAGCCCGACGAAGGGAGGTCGAGCAGAAAAGGAATGAGGGAATTCGCAGTCACATTCGTTTGCACGGCATGCTGCTCGAGCCCCCGATGTCCGTGAAGCTCCCGCCGACCCAGGCCACGACCCTCGCAGGTTTGCTACGTGCCCGCGCCGCCGAGCGGGGCGAGCGCGAGGCCTTCCTGTTCCTGGCCGACGGCGGGCAGGAGGGGGCGCGGCTGACCTACGGCGAGCTCGACCGCCGGGCGCGGGCCATCGCCCTGGCCCTGCGCGAGTCGCTCCAGCCGGGCGACCGGGCGCTGCTGCTGTACCCGCCCGGCCTCGAGTTCATCGCCGCCTTCTTCGGCTGCCTCTACGCCGGGGTGATCGCCGTGCCGGCCTATCCGCCGCGCCTCAGCGACCGCTCCCAGGCGCGCCTGCGCTCCATCGCCCTCGACGCCCGGCCGGGCGCGGCCCTGACCACTTCGCCGATCCTCGCCGCCGCCTTGAACGGCGGCCTGCTGGCGCGGGTACCCGAGCTGGGCGCGGCGCGCTGGATCGCCACGGACGAGCTGGCCGGTACCGGAGCCGGCGACGAGGGGGAGCTGCCCGAGCCGGGGCCGGACGCCGTCGCCTTCCTCCAGTACACCTCGGGCTCGACGGCGGCGCCCAAGGGGGTCATGGTCACCCACGCCAACCTGCTGCACAACGAGGGGCTGATCGGCGAGGCTTTCCGGCAGGACGAGGACTCTGTGGTGGTGGGCTGGCTGCCGCTGTACCACGACATGGGGTTGATCGGGAACGTCCTGCAGCCCGTTCACGCGGGGGCGCGCTGCGTGCTGATGTCGCCCGTGGCCTTCCTTCAGAAGCCGCTGCGCTGGCTGGAGGCGATCGACCGCTACCGGGGGACGAGCTCGGGCGGGCCGAACTTCGCCTACGAGCTGTGCGCGCGGCGGATCGGCGCCGAGGACCGCGAGCGGCTGGACCTGTCGAGCTGGCGGCTGGCCTTCAACGGCGCCGAGCCGGTGCGGGCGGAGACGCTGAAGCGCTTCGCCGAGGCCTTCGCGCCGAGCGGCTTCCGCCGCGAGGCGTTCTACCCCTGCTACGGCCTGGCGGAGGCGACGCTGTTCGTCTCGGGCGGGCAGGCGGGCAATATCCCGCGGGTGGAGATTGCCGAGACGGGGCGCCCTCTGACGAGCTGCGGCCGGGTCTGGGGCGGGCAGAGGATCGTGATCGCCGACCCGGAGACGGGCTCCGCGCTGCCGCCGGGCCGGGAGGGGGAGATCTGGATCGCCGGCGAGAGCGTGGCGGCCGGCTACTGGAACAACCCCGAGGCCACGGAGCGGGACTTCCGGGCGCGGCTGGCGGGCACGGGCGAGGGGCCGTTCCTGCGCACGGGCGACCTCGGGTTCCTGCGCGGCGGCGAGCTGTACGTGACGGGCCGCCTGAAGGACCTGATCATCCTGCGCGGTCGCAACCACTATCCCCAGGACATCGAGCTGACGGCCGAGCGGAGTCATCCGGACCTGCGGCCGGGCGGCGGCGCGGCCTTCTCCGTGGAAGCTGGCGGGGAGGAGCGGCTGGTGGTGGTGCAGGAGGTGGAGCGCGGCCGGCGGGAGAGCTTCGAGGAGCTGGCCGAGGCGATCCGCCGGGCCGTGGCCGAGGAGCACGAGGTGCAGGTGCACGAGGTGACGCTGGTGCGCGTGGGCTCGGTGCCGAAGACCTCCAGCGGCAAGGTGCAGCGCCTCCTCTGCCGCGAACGCTGGCTGGCCGGCGAGCTGGCGGTGCTCGGCCGGAGCGCGCTGGCCGCAGAGGCCGCGCAAGCCTTGGCCGTCCTACCCGGGCGGGACGCGCTGCTGGCGCTGGCGCCGGACGAGCGCCGGGCGGCCCTGGAGCTGGCCCTGCGCGAGCGCGCCGCCGTGGCCGTGGGCGTTGACGCCGTGACGATCGATCCCGGCCGGCCGCTGACGGCCTTCGGCCTCGATTCGCTGGCCGCCCTAGAGCTAAAGGGGAGCGTCGAATCGGCCCTCGGGGTCGAGCTGCCGCTGGCCGAGATGCTGGAAGGGGCGGGGACGGCGCGGCTGGCGGATCTTCTCCTGGCCGGGCTGAACGAACGGGCCATCCCCGCGCCGGTTCTTCCCGGGATCGACGACGGACATCTGTCCTACGGCCAGAAGGCGCTCTGGTTCCTGGAGCGGCTGGCCCCCGAGGGCGCCTACAACATCGCCGTGGCGGCGCGGGTGCGCGGTGGGCTCGATCCGGCGGCGCTGCGCAGGGCCCTGGAGCGGCTGACGGAGCGGCACGCGGCGTTGCGCACGGTCTTCCGGGTGGAGGGCGACGAGCCCGTGCGCCGGGTCCTGGACCAGGTGGAGATCGATTTTCTGGTTGAAGACGGCTGGAGCCCGGAGCGGCTGGCCTCGGAGGCGTACCGGCCGTTCTCGCTGGAGAGCGGGCCGCTCTTCCGGGTCCGCCTCCTGGGCTCCGTCCTCCTGCTCTCCGTCCATCACATCGTGGCCGACTTCACGTCGCTCGCCGTCCTGGCGCGCGATCTCGGCGCCCTGTACCGCCAGGAGACCCTGCCGCCGGTGGCCGCGAGCTATGGGGATTTCGCCCGCTGGCAGGAGGCGATGCTGGCCGGCCCGCGCGGGGAGAAGCTCTGGGCGTACTGGCGGCAAGCCCTGGCCGGCGTGCCCGACCTCGACCTGCCGGCGGACCGGCCGCGGCCACCCGTCCTGACCTGGAACGGCGCCGCCCGCTATCTGGAGCTGCCGCCCGCCCTGGCGGACGGCGTGCGGGCGCTCGGCTCGCCGGGCGGGGCCACCCTGTTCATGACCCTGATGGCCGCCTTCCAGGTGCAGCTCGGCCGCTACTCCGGCCAGCGGGACTTCGCCGTGGGATCGCCGACGGCGGGGCGGAGCGCGCCGGAGCACGTGGGGGTCGCCGGCTACTTCGTCAACCCGGTCGCGGTGCGGGCCGACCTCTCGGGAGACCCGGGCTTCGACGGGCTGCTCGACCGGGTGCGGAGGACGGCGCTCGCGGGCCTGGAGCACGCCGACTTCCCCTTCGCCCTGGCGGCGGAGCGGTTGCGGCCGGAGCGCGATCCGGCCCGCTCGCCCATCTTCCAGACCCTGCTCGTGGTGCAGAGGCCGCGCGCCGGCGATCCTCCGGGCCTCGCCCTCTTCTTCCTCGGCGAGGACGGCGGCCGGCTGAATCTGGGTGGCCTGGAGTTGGAGTCGTTGCGCCTGGAAGAGCGGCGGGCGCAGTTCGATCTCAGCCTGCGCGCGGCCGAGCTGCCGTCCGGAGGGCTCGGCCTGTCGCTGGAGGTCAACGTGGACCTGTTCGACGGCGCCACGGTCGGCCGCATGCTGGGGCACCTGCGCACGCTGCTCGAAGGGGCGGCCGCCGATCCTGGGCGGCCGATCTCGGCCCTGCCATTACTGACGCCGGCCGAGCGCCGGCAGGTGCTGGTGGACCTGAACGTCACGCCGGCCCCGGCCGCGCCCGGCCTCCTGCACCGGCGTTTCGAGGAGCGGGCGGCGCGAAGGCCGGACGCCGAGGCACTGGTCGATGGGACGGCGCGCCTGAGCTACGGCGAGCTGAACCGGCGCGCCAACCGCCTCGCCCATCATCTGCGGAGCCTGGGCGTGGGGCCCGAGGTGCGCCTGGGGGTGCGCCTGAAGCGCTCGGCCGACCTGGTGGTGACGCTGCTGGCCGTGCTCAAGTCGGGCGGCGCCTACGTGCCCCTCGATCCGGCCTATCCGGAGGAGCGGCTGGCGCTGATGGCGGAGGACTCGGGGGCGGCGATGGTGATCGCGGAGCCCGTGGGCGAGGAGTTCCTGGCGGCCCAGCCCGACGGGGATCCCGAGCCGGCCGCCGTGCCGGAGAACCTCGCCTATCTCATCTACACGTCGGGCTCGACGGGGCGGCCCAAGGCGGTGGCGATCGAGCACCGCAGCGCCTCCGTGATGGTGGCCTGGGCGCGCGGGGTGTTCAGCCCGGAGGAGCTGGGAGGCGTGCTGGCCGCGACCTCCGTCAGCTTCGACGTGTCGGTCTTTGAGCTGTTCGTGCCGCTGTCCTGGGGGGGCCGGGTGATCCTGGCGGAGAACGCCCTGGCGCTGCCGCGGCTGCCGGCCGCCGGCGAGGTGACGCTGGTGACGGCGGTGCCGTCGGCCATGGCCGAGCTCGTGCGCGGCGGCGGGCTGCCTCCTTCGGTACGTACGGTGAGCCTGCCGGGCGAGCCGGTGCCGCCAGCCCTGGTGACGGCGGTGCAGGCGGTGCCGGGGGTCGAGCGGATCTACAACTTCTACGGCCCGTCGGAGGACACTACCTACTCCACCATCGCCCGGCTGGCGGCGGGGCGCGACGTGACGATCGGCCGGCCCCTCGACGGCACCCGGGCCTACGTGCTGGACGCGGGGATGGAGCTTCTGCCGGCCGGCGTCCCGGGCGAGCTGTACCTCGCCGGAGCGGGGTTGTCGCGCGGTTACCTGGGCCGGCCGGAGCTGACGGCGGACCGGTTCGTGCCCGATCCGTTCGGCGGCCCCGGCGCCCGGCTCTATCGCACGGGCGACCTCGTGCGCTGGCGGCCGGACGGCGAGCTCGACTTCCTGGGCCGCGTCGACCACCAGGTCAAGGTGCGCGGCTTCCGCATCGAGCTGGGCGAGATCGAGGCCGCCCTGGGGCGGCATCCGGGCCTGCGTGAGGCGGTCGTCGTGGCGCGGGACGAGGGCGAGCTGGGCAAGCGGCTGGTGGCCTTCCTGGTGGCCAAGGAGGGTGACGGGCCGCCGGCCGCCGAGCTGCGCGACTTCCTGCGCCGCGGGCTGCCGGAATTCATGGTCCCCTCCGCCTTCGTCTGCCTGGAGGCGCTGCCGCTGTCGCCGAACGGCAAGGTGGACCGCCGGGCGCTGATGCGGCTGGAGACGTCGCGGGAGCCGGACGCCGGCGTGGCTGGCGGCGAGCCTCGGACCGTTCTCGAAGAGCGGCTGGCTGCCCTGATGGCCGAGGCGTTGGGACGCGAGCGGATCGGCATCCACGACAGCTTCTTCGACCTGGGCGGCCACTCGCTCCTCGCCACCCGGGTGACGGCGCGGGTGGCGCGGGAGCTGGGCGTCGAGCTGCCGGTCAGCGCCCTCTTCCTGGCGCCGACGGTGGCGAAGCTCGCCGAGCGGCTGGAGCAGGGGGAGGCCTCCTCCGCTCCCTCTATCTCGGCGCCGCGCCGCGAGCGCTCCGTGGGGACGGCGCCTTACGAAGCGCCGCGCAGCCCCATCGAGAAGCGGCTGACGGAGCTGTGGGCCGCCGTCCTGGGCTACGAGCGGGTGGGCATCCACGACGACTTCTTCGACCTCGGCGGGCACTCCCTGCTGGGCGCCCGCCTGATCCTGGAGGTCCGCGAGGCCTTCGGGGTGGACCTGCCGCTGGCGGAGCTGTTCGACGCGCGCACTCCCGCCGTCCTGGCCGAGATCCTGGAAGCCATGGGCGCGGATTCCGGGGCGGTGAAGATTCTGGAGACATCGCGGGCCGTCGCGAGCGCGCCCCTGTCGTTCGCCCAGCGGCGCCTCTGGTTCCTCGATCAGCTCGCGCCGGGCAGCGCCGCGTACCACATCCCCGGCGTGCTGACCCTCGCCGGGCCGCTGCGCCCCGAGCTGCTGGCCGCCGCGCTGGCGGAGATCGTGCGGCGCCACGACACGCTGCGCACCGTATTCGTCGTCGAGAGGGCCGAGCCGGTGCAGGCCGTCTTGCCGGTCTCCACGGGCGCCTGGGTGCTGCCGCTGGCCGACCTCGGCGCCCTGCCGGCGGCGGCGCGGGAGGGCGAGGCGGCGCGGCTCGCGGCCACCGAGGCCCGCCGGCCGTTCGACCTCGCCGCCGGGCCGCTCCTGCGCGCGCTCCTGGTGCGGACGTCCGCTGACGAGCACCGGCTGGTGGTGGTGATGCACCACATCGTCTCCGACGGCTGGTCGCTGGGCGTCATGCTGGGCGAGCTTGCCGCGCTGTACGAGGCGCTGGCGGCGGGCCGGCCGTCGCCGCTGCCCGCCCTGCCAATCCAGTACGGGGAATTCGCCACGGCACAGCGCCGGGAGCTGGAGGGGGAAGCGCTGGATCGGCGGCTCGCCTGGTGGCGGCAGCGGCTTGCCGGCGCCTCGGTTCTGGAGCTGCCCACCGACCGGGCGCGGCCGTCAATGGTGTCCGACCGTGGCGCGGCCGTGCGGGTAGACTTCCCCGCCGGGCTGGCGCGGGGCCTGGAAGGCCTCGCCCGTGGCGAGGGAGCGACCCTCTTCATGGTCCTGCTGGCGGCCTGGTCGGCCCTGCTGGCCCGCTACAGCGGCCAGGAGGACCTCACGGTCGGCACCCCGGTGGCGGGGCGCGACCGTGCCGAGGCCGAGCCGCTGATCGGCTGCTTCGTCAACCCGCTGCCGATGCGCGTGGGATTGCAGGGCGATCCGGCATTCCGCGAGCTGCTCGGGCGGGCGAGGGAGACGGCCCTCGGCGCCTACGACCATCAGGGCGTGCCCTTCGAGCGGCTGGTCGAGGAGCTGGCGCCCGGCCGCGACCGCGGGCAGACGCCGTTGTTCCAGACCGTGCTGGCCCTGCAGAGCGCGCCGCGGCCCGTGCGCCTGCCGGACCTCGACATATCGCTGGCCGAGATCCCCACGGGCACGGCCAAGTTCGACCTCACCCTGATGCTCGCCGAGGATCGCGAGGGCGGTATCGCGGGCACCCTGGAGTTCCGCACCAAGCTGTTCGAGGAGGCCACGGCGCGCCGCCTGGCGATCCTCCTGGGCGAGCTCTGCGCGGCGGCCGCGCAGGACCCCGCGCGGCGCCTGGGGGACCTCGACCTGCTCACGGCATCCGAGCGTCAGCAGATCCTGGGAGAGTGGAACGCTCGGGAGGCGGCCTATCCGCGCGACGCCACCATCCACGGGCTGTTCGAGCAGCAGGCCGCGCTACGTCCGGAGGCCATGGCTGCGGTCGAGGCCGAAGGCGGCGGGCGGCTGACCTATGGCGAGCTCAACGCCCGGGCTAACCGGCTGGCCCACCGGCTGCGGCGGCTGGGGGTGAAGCCGGAGGTCAAGGTCGGGTTGCTCCTGGAGCGATCGCTCGACCTGGTCGTGGCCATGCTGGCGACGCTCAAGGCGGGCGGCGCCTACGTGCCGCTCGATCCCGCCTATCCGGCCGAGCGGCTGTCCTTCCTGCTCGCGGACTCGGCGCCGCTGGTGCTGGTGACCTCGCGGACGGCGAACCTCTCGGCGGCAGGGCCCCGCGTCCTGATTCTCGACGAGGAGCCGCTGGCGGAGGAGAGCGCTAACGATCCCGAGCCGTGGGCCACGGCCGGCGGCCTGGCGCACGTCCTCTACACCTCGGGCTCCACCGGCCGGCCCAAGGGCGTGGAGATCGTCCACCGCGCGGTGGTGCGCCTGGTGCGGCCGGAGGGTGAGAGCGGGCACGCCCGTTTCGCGGACGACGAGGTGTTCCTGCACATGGTGTCGCCCTCCTTCGACGTTTCCATCCTGGAGGTCTGGGGACCGCTGCTCTCGGGCGGCCGGCTGGTGGTGATGCCCGGCCGGGTGCCGGCGCTGCCGGAGCTGGAGGATGCCATCGCGCGGCACGGCGTGACCACGCTCTGGCTGACGGCGGGGCTCTTCCACCTGATGGTGGAGGAGGGGCTCGAAGCGCTGGGCCCGCTGCGCAGATTGCTGGCGGGCGGCGACGTATTGCAGCCGGAGCACGTGCGGCGGGCGCTGGCGGCGCTGCCTGGCTGCGAGCTGATCAACGGCTATGGCCCGACGGAGAACACCACCTTCACCTGCTGCCACGTCGTGAGCAGCGGGCCGGAGCCGGGCGAAACAGTGCCCGTCGGCCGTCCCATCGCGGGCACGCGGGTCTACCTGCTGGACCGCTGGATGCAGCCGGCGCCGGTCGGGGTGCCGGGGGAGCTGTGCGCCGGGGGCGATGGCCTGGCGCGCGGCTACCTGGGCCGGCCGGAGCTGACGGCGGAGCGCTTCGTTCCCGACCCGTTCGGCGACGGTGGCCGTCTGTACCGGACGGGGGACCTGGCGCGCTGGCGGCCGGACGGCACGGTGGAGTTCCTGGGGCGCATCGATCAGCAGGTCAAGATCCGGGGCTTCCGGATCGAGCCGGGCGAGGTGGAGACGCAACTGGCCGGCCATCCGGAGGTCGCGGTGGCGGCGGTGGTGCCGCGCAAGGACCTGCCCGGCGGCAAGGGACTGGTAGCGTTCGTGGTGCGCCGGCGGCCGGATGGGGAGGAGGCGGGAACGCCGGGCCTCGCTACGGCGCTCCACGCCTATCTCCAGGAGCGGCTCCCCGAGCCCATGGTGCCGGAGCTGTTCGTCGAGTTGCCGGAGCTGCCTCTCAACGCCAACGGCAAGGTAGACCGGCGGGCGCTGGCGCGGCTCGACCTGGTTCGCTCCGGCTGGGGAGGTGCGCTGCATGTCGTTGCTCCGCGCCCGCCGGCCGAGGAGGTCCTCCCCTCGGCGTCCATTCCCCGCGCCGAGCGCGGCGCCGTCGCTCCCGCATTGCCGCTGTCGTTCGCCCAGGAGAGGCTCTGGTTCCTCGACCGGCTGCCCGGGGCCGCTGCGACCTACAACATCCCCCTGCCGGCGCGGCTGCACGGCCCCCTGCGCGTGGCGGACCTGGCGGCGGCGTTCCGCGCCGTCGTCGGCCGGCACGAGACGCTACGCACCACGTTCCCCGACCGCGACGGCGAGCCCTTCCAGCGGGTGGGCCCGCCGCCGGCGGTCTGGCCCCTGCCGCTGGTCGACCTCTCCGGCCTGCCCGCGGCGGCGCGGGAGGGCGAGGAGCGCGCGCTGGCCCGGGCCGAGGCGCGGCGACCGTTCAGCTTGGCCGAGGGTCCGCTCCTGCGCACCCTCCTTCTCCGCCTCGCCCCCGCCGAGCACCTGCTGCTGCTCAACGTGCACCACATCGTCTCCGACGGCTGGTCGATGGGATTGCTGGTGCGCGAGTTGGAGGCGCTGTACGCAGCTGCCGGCGGTCCGCCGCGCCTGCCCGAGCTGCCCGTGCAGTACGCCGACTTCGCCGTCTGGCAGCGGCGGCGGCTGTCCGCCGAGAGGGTGGAGCGCGAGGTCGGCTGGTGGCGCGAGCGTCTCCGCGGGCTGCCCGCCGCTCTCGACCTGCCCGCCGACCGGCCGCGTCCCGCCGTGCCAACCCTGCGCGGCGACGAGGTTCCCGTCGCCCTCGGCGCGGACCTCTCACGCGACCTTGCGGCGCTCGCTCGCCGCGAGGGCGCGACGCCCTTCATGGCCCTCTTCGCCGGCTTCGCGGCGCTGCTGTCGGCGTGGAGCGGCCAGGCCGACCTCGCCGTGGGCTCGCCGGTCGCCGGCCGCGACCGCACGGAGACCCAGAACCTGATCGGCTTCTTCGTCAACTCCCTGGTGCTGCGCCTCGACCTCTCGGCGGACCCGGATTTCCGCTCCCTGGTGCGCTCGGCCCGCCAGGTCGTCCTGGACGCCTATGCCCATCAGGAGCTGCCGTTCGAGAAGCTGGTGGACGCCCTGCAGCCGCGGCGCGACCTGTCGCGCACGCCGCTGTTCCAGGCCGTGCTGGTGCTGCAGGACGTGCCGCCGCCCGCCATGGAGCTCGGCGGCCTCACCTTGCAAGCGCAGCCCCTGACCACCGGTACGGCCAAGTTCGACCTCACCCTCAACCTGCGCGAGGAGGCGGGGGGCTTCGTGGGCGGGCTCGAGTTCGCCACGGACCTCTTCGACCGCGCCATGGCCCTGCGGCTGGTGGACCGCCTGCGGAGCCTGCTGGAGTCCGCGGTGGCGAATCCGGAGCTGCCTTTGTCGCGGCTTTCCCCGTTTTCCCTGGATGAGCGGCGCCAGCCCTTCGTAACAGCGGAGCCTGAGGTGGCCGCGAATCAAGACGCTCCGGCGTACCTGCCGCCGCGCGACGACCTGGAGCGGACCCTGGCCGGCGTGTGGTGCGAGGTCCTGGACCTGAAGCAGGTGGGCGTGCGGGACAGCTTCTTCGAGATCGGCGGCAACTCACTGGCCGCCGTCCGCCTGCACAGCCGGCTCTGCAAGGTGCTGGGCCGGGAGATCCCCATCGTGACGCTGTTCCGCCATCCGACGATCGAGAGTCTGGCGCGCAGCCTCGCCGAGGAGACGCCGGCGGCGCGGGAGCAGGGCCAGGAGGCCCGAGCCCGCACCGAGCTGCGCCGCGAATCGCTGCGCCAGGCCCAGCAGGCGCGCGGGCAGTTGCGTGGCCGCAAGAGACAACCGTGAGGACTTTTCGATGAGCGACACGCAGTTCGATTCTGCCAATTCCAGTGATTCCATGCAGGGGATCGCGGTCGTCGGCCTCGCCGCCCGGTTCGCCGGCGCCGGCACGGTGGCCGAGCTCTGGCGCAACCTGCGGGACGGCGTCGAGGCAGTCTCCTTCTTCACCGCCGAGGAACTTGCCGCGGCTGGCGTCGACCCGGACCGGCTGGCCGATCCGCGCTACGTCCGCGCCAAGGGGGTGCTGAGGGACGCCGACCTGTTCGACGCCGCCTTCTTCGGCTTCACGCCGCGCGAGGCCGAGGTGATGGACCCGCAGCACCGGGTCTTCCTGGAATGCGCCTGGGAGGCCCTGGAGGACGCCGGCTGCGACCCGCGGCGGTTCGACGGCCGCGTGGGGGTCTACGGCGGCTCCGGGACGAGCTCCTACCTGATCTCCAATCTCCTGCCCCAGCGGGAGCTGATGGAGAAGATGGGCGTTCTGCAGCTCCTCCTGCTCAACGACCGCGACTTCCTCACCACCCGCGTCTCCCACAAGCTGGGGCTCAAGGGGCCGAGCGTCGCGGTGCAGACGGCCTGCTCCACCTCGCTGGTCGCCATCCACATGGCTTGCCAGAGCCTGCTGCTCGGTGAGTGCGACTTGGCGCTGGCGGGCGGCGTGTCGATCAGCGCGCCGCTGGTGAGCGGCTACCTTCACCAGGAGGGGGGGGTGATGTCGCCGGACGGCCACTGCCGCGCCTTCGACGCCTCGGCGGCCGGCGCGGTGGAAGGCAACGGCTGCGGCGTGGTGGCGCTCAAGCGGCTCGCCGACGCTCTCGCCGATGGCGACGTCATCCATGCCGTGGTCCGGGGCTCGGCGGTGACCAACGACGGCTCCGAGAAGGTGGGGTTCACCGCCCCCGGCATCGAGGGGCAGGCGGCGGCCATCTCCGAGGCCCTGCTCATCGCCGGGGTGGAGCCCGACACGATCGGCTACGTCGAGACGCACGGCAGCGGCACGTCCCTGGGCGATCCGATCGAGATGGAGGCCCTCACCCAGGCCTTTCGCGCCGGCACGGATCGCACCGGCTTCTGTGCCATCGGCTCGGTGAAGACCAACCTCGGCCACTGCAACGCGGCGGCGGGAGTCGCCGGCTTCGTCAAGACCGTCCTCGCCCTGAGCCACGAGACGCTGCCGGCGAGCCTGAACTTCGAGCGCCCCAACCCGCGGATCGACTTCGCGGGAAGCCCCTTCTACGTCCGCGCCGCCGGCGGACCCTGGCCGGCCGGAGATACGCCGCGCCGGGCCGGGGTGAGCTCCTTCGGACTCGGCGGCACCAACGCCCACGTGGTGCTCGAAAGTGCGCCGGCGGTGGAGCCGGGCGACCCGCCCGCCCGCTCGGCCCAGCTCCTGGTGCTCTCCGCTCGCACTCCGGAGGCCCTCGACGCCGCGGCCGATCGCCTCGCCGGGCGTCTGGAAGAGGATCAGAGCCTGGAGTTGGCGGACATCGCGTGGACTCTCCAGACGGGAAGGCGCGAGCTGGAGCACCGGCGGATCGCCGTGGCCCGCGACCGCGAGAGCGCGGCGGCGGCGTTGCGCGATCCGGCCCGGACGGCGTCGGGCCGCAGCCAGGACCGCCCCTCGGTAGTCTTTCTGTTCCCGGGCCTGGGCGACCAGTCGGTCGACATGGCGCGCGAGCTCTACGAGACGGAAGCGGTCTTCCGCGAGCAGGTGGACCTGTGCGCCGGCAAGCTGGAGCCCTGGCTCGGCCGCGACCTGCGCGAGGTGCTCTTCTCGGCCGGACCCTGGACTCCTCCCACAAGGTCGTCGAGACCCGATTTGAAGGCTCTGCTGCGCCGGGACGGCGGCCGCCCGATGGACCCCGCGGCGGCGGAGCTCGCCCGGACCGCCTTCGCGCAGCCAGCCTGCTTCGTCGTCGAGTACGCGCTCGGCCGCCAGCTCATGTCCTGGGGCATTCAGCCGGATGCGATGATCGGCTACAGCCTCGGCGAGTACGTAGCCGCCTGCCTCGCGGAGGCGCTCTCCCTGGACGACGCGCTCGCCCTGGTGGCGCGGCGGGCGAAGCTGATCCAGGAGCTTCCCCCGGGCGCCATGCTCGCCGTGCCGCTGGCCGAGGAGGAAGTCCGGCCGTTGCTGGAGGGCGTGGACGGGCTGTCGCTCGCGGCCACGAACGGGCCGCATTTCTGCGTCGCCGCTGGGCCGGCCGAGGCCGTCGCCGGCCTGGAGAGGGAGCTGGCCGGGAAGGGCGTGAGCTGCATCCGGCTGCAGACGACGCACGCCTTCCACTCCGCCATGATGGAGCCCGCGGCCGCGGCGCTCACCGCGATGGCGGGTGAGCTCAAGACGAAGCCGCCGCGCATCCCCTACCTCTCGAACGTCACCGGCACCTGGATCGCGGAGCGGGACCTGGCCGATCCGGCGTACTGGGCGCGCCACATGCGGGGCACCGTGCGGTTCGCCGAGGGGCTGCGAGAGCTGCTCGCGGAGAGCGGGCGCGCCTTCGTGGAGGTCGGGCCGGGGGGCACGCTCGCGACGCTGGTCAAGCAGCACCCGGACGCCGCGGCCGGCCTGGTTGCCGTCCCCGCCCTGGGCCGGGCGGGAGAGGCGGGGTCCGACCTCGAAAGCCTGTTCGCGGCCGTCGGCCGACTGTGGACGGCCGGCGTCGAGGTCGACTGGAAGCGCTTCCATGGCGGGGAGCGGCGGCGGCGCGTGTCGCTGCCCACCTATCCCTTCGAGCGGCGGCGGTTCTGGGTGGATCCGCCCACATCGGCTGCTTTAGCGGCGCCGGCGGCTGCCGCGCCCAGCCGCACGCTCGACCTCGACGACTGGTTCTGGGTGCCGTCCTGGAAGCTGGTGCCACGGGTCCGGCTCGGGGCCGAGGAGACGGATGAGGGATGGCTGATCTTCCTCGACCGGCAAGGGCTCGGGGAGCGCATGGCCGAGCGGCTGCGGAGCGAGGGGCGGGCCGTGGCCACGGTGGCGGCGGGGACTGCCTTCCAGGCTGCCGGGGACGCCTTCACGATCGATCCGGGCCGGCGGCAGGACTACGACGCGCTGGTCCGGCAACTTGGCCGGGTTCCCGGCCGGATCCTTCACCTGTGGGGGGTGACGGCGGACGAGCCCTCGTTCGACGAGGCCTGGACGGCCGGGCTCCTCAGCCTCGTCTTCCTGGAGCAGGCGATCACCACCGCCGGGGCGGCCGAGACGGAGGCTCCGCCGGTGCGCATCGCCATGGTGGCGAACGGTCTGCATGACCTCGGCGGCGGGCCGGTCCATCCTGGCAAGGCGACCGTGCTCGGGGCCGTCAAGGTGGTCCATCAGGAGTCGGCGCGGCTGGCCTGCGGCAGCATCGAGATCGACCTGCCGCCGCCCGGCTCGCCGCGCGAGGAGCTCCTCGTGGGCCAACTGCTGGCCGAGGCGGCCGGCCCCGCCGGCGAGGCGGTCGAGCCCGTGGTGGCCTTCCGCGGCGGCCAGCGCTGGGTGCGCGCCTTCGAGCCGGTGCGGCTGACGGGCGGGCCGGTGGCCTCGCGGCTCGTTACGGGCGGCGTCTACCTGATTGCCGGCGACGCGCATGGCCCCGGCATCGCCCTCGCCGGGCACCTGGTCCAGTCGCTCGGGGCACGGGTGGCGCTCGCCCTGCCCGAACGACCCCAGCTTCCTGACGGTGCGCCCGGGGCCGACCGGCTCCTGCTCCTGCAAGCCGATCCCAGGGATGCCGCCGCCCTCCGCGCCGCCCTCGCCAGCGCCCGCGCCGCGTTCGGTCCCGTCCACGGCGTCTTCCATGCCGCGGGCGCGTTCGCGGGCGGACTGATCCAGCTCAAGACTCCCGAGGGGCTGCGGGCCGCCATCGATCCCGTGGCCCATGGGGCGCTGGCCCTGCTCGCCGCCGCCGGGGACGAGCCGGAGCCGCCGGAGTTCGTGGCCCTGTTCTCCTCGACGTTCGCGGTGGCCGGGGGCCTGGGGCAGCTCGAGATCGCGGCGGCCGGCGCCTTCCTCGACGCCCTGGCCCTGCGGCGCTCGGCCGAGGGAGGGCCGTTCACGGCGGCCATCCACTGGGACCCCTACCAGTGGGACGGCTGGCTGGCGGCGAGCGCCGGGGCGCTGCTCCCGGCCGAGGAGCTGCAACAGAGCCTGGAGACCTATAAGGTGGCGCCGGAGCGCAGCGGCGAGGCCCTGCGGCGGCTGCTGGCGAGCCCGCTGCCGCGGGCCATCGTGTCCGCCCGCGATCTCCCGGGACTGATCGCCGAGACCGACGCCGTCACCGCCGAGGTCTTCCTGGCCCAGATGGGCGGCGCCCACCGCGGCGGCGCGAAGGCGCAGAGGCCGGGGCTCTCGACCCCCTACGTGGCGCCGCGCGACGAGGCCGAGGAGTCGCTGGTGGCGATCTGGCAGGAGCTGTTCGGCATCGAGCCGATCGGCGTCGAGGACAGCTTCCTGGAGATGGGCGGCCACTCGCTGCTGGCGATCCAGACGGTCACCCAGATCGGCAGGGCCTTCGACGTCGATCTGCCGGTGACGGCCCTTTTCGAGGCGCCGACGATCGCCGGGCTGGCTCGGGAGATCGCGCGCCTGCGGGGTGACGAGACCCCCGAGGATCTGGAGGACCTGCTGGCCCTGGTCGAGGCGCTGTCGCCGGAGGAGGCGGCCCAGCGGCTCAGCATTCCCAGGTCGGCCGTTCCGGCCTCGCCGCCGCCCGTGGCGAACGTCTCTGGACCCTCGGGAGCCGGCGACTGGCCGCTGTCGTTCGACCAGGAGCGCCTCCTGCGGCTCCACGTCGAGGCCCCGGAGATGGTCTCCTGGAACGTCGACGCCGGCAGCCGCATCCTCGGGCCGCTCGACGTGCCCGCCCTGCTGGCCGCCTTCGAGACGGTGGCGCGGCGCCACGCCGCCTGGCGCGCCACGTTCCCCCTGGTGGACGGCCGCCGGGTGCAGCGCGTCGCTCCGCGGCTCGATCCGGACGGGGCCCTGATCGACCTGACGGCTCTGCCATTGGAAGCCCGGGAGCCGGAAGCCCACCGCGCCCTCTTCGAGCGCACCCGCGCCGTGTTCGACCTGGAGGCGGGGCCGCTGGTGCGCGTCACCCTCGCCCGGCTGGGCGAGCGGGAGCACCTCTGCCAGATCACGGTGCACCACTTGGTGACCGACTGGATCACCTTCCAGGTCTGCTGGCGCGAGGTCCTGGCCCTCTACGAAGCCTCCCGGGCCGGCCGTGCCGTCGATCTGCCGCTGCTGCCGGCACAGTATCCGGATTTCGTCGTCTGGGAACGGGAGTGGCTGCGGGACGAGGTGCTGGAGGAGCACGCGGGCTTCTGGCGGCGCGAGCTGGAGGGCTTCCCCCTGGCCCTGGAGCTGCCGGCCGACCGGCCGCGCCCGCCGGTGCAGAGCCAGCGCGGCGGTCTCTACCGCGTGAATGCCGGCGCACAGCGCTCAGACCGTCTGCGGACCCTGGCGCGGCGCGAGGGAGCGACGATGTTCATGGGCGTGCTGGCCGTGCTCAACGCCCTCCTCCACCGCTTCTCCGGGCAGGAGAAGCTGGTGGTCGGCTCGAACAGCGCCAATCGCGCGCGGCCGGAGCTGGAGTCCGTCTTCGGCCTCTTCCTGACCCAGATCCCGTTCGCCACCGACCTCGCGGGCGATCCGACCTTCCGTGAGCTGCTCGCCCGGGTGCGCCGCTCGGCCCTGTCGGCGTACGCCCACCAGAGCTTCCCGTTCAGCAAGCTGCTGGAGGTCCTGCGGCCGCCGCCGGACCCCTCGCGGAGCCCGGTGATGCAGGTCGTCCTGCTGGTCCTGGAGGGCCAGAGCCACCTGCGCGCCGCGGACCTCGAGTTCCAGGCGCTGCCGCTGTTCGACGGCAACTCGCGGTGGGACCTGATGTTCGGCCTCTACGACTATCCCGACGTCGGGCTGGCGGGGCCTCTGGAGTACAACGCCGACATCTTCGAGGCGGCCACGGTGGGGCGCCTGCTCGATGTGTTCTATCGCCTGATCGACGAGGTGACGGAGGATCCCGACCGCCGCCTGTCTGAGCTGCCGGCTTTCGATCTGGCGATGGAAGAAGTTGGCGTCGGGGAGCTGGCTTGAGCGTCGCCGACCGCATCGCGGCCCTCACCCCAGAGCAGCGGGCCTTGCTGGAGCAGCTGCGCCAGGAGCGTAAGGGGGCGCGCGCCGCTACCGCCACTCGCCAGCCGCCACCGATACCCCGTGTCAGCCCGCCGGGAGGAGCCGGCGACTGGCCGCTCTCCTTCGACCAGGAGCGGCTCTGGTTCCTGTCGCTCCTCGACCCGCTGAGCACCGCTTACAACATGCTGACGGCGACGCGGCTCGCCGGACGCCTCGACGTGCCCGCCCTGCAATGGGCCTTCGACGAGGTCGTCCGCCGGCAGGCGGCATGGCGCACGACCTTCGCGCTGGCCGATGGGGTGCCGGTGCAGCGGGTCGGCTCCGAGGCCCTGCCGCGGCTACCCATCGTCGATCTCTCCGCTCTCCCCGAGGCGGCGAGCGAGCCCGCGGCCATGGGCCTCCTGGACGAGGCCACGCGGCAGCCGTTCGACCTCGAGCGCGGGCCGCTGGTGCGGGCAACCCTGATCCGGCTCGGCGAGCGCGCTCACCTCTGCCTGCTGACGGTCCATCACATCGTCAGCGACTGGGTGACCTTCCAGCTCTTCTGGCGGGATCTCGGGATGCTGTACGCGGCCCGCCTGGCGGGCCGTTCCCAGCCGCTGCCGGAGCCGCCGATCCAGTATTCGGACTTCGTCGTCTGGCAGCGCGAGTGGCTGAGCGGCGAGGTGCTCGGCCAGTCCCTCGACTGGTGGCAGGAGCAGCTCCGGGGCTTCCCGCAGGTGCTCGACCTGCCCGCGGACCGGCCGCGGCCGGCGGCGGATAGCGGTCGCGGCGGCCAGCGCCTCGTTCACCTGGACCGCGCCCTCACCGAGGGCGTGCGCGACCTCGCCCGGCGCGAGGGGGCGACCCGGTTCATGGTCCTGATGGCGGTCTGTGGGGCCCTCTTCCACCGGCTCTCCGGGCAGGAGAAGGTCATCGCCGGCACGCTGAACGCCAACCGCGGCCGGCCCGAGGTCCAGTCGCTGTTCGGCTTCTTCCTGACCCAGCTGCCCCTCGCCCTCGACCTGACGGGCGATCCGCCCTTCCGGGAGCTGCTGGCGCGGGTGCGCAAGGCGGTCCTGGGCGCCTTCGACCACCAGGAGCTGCCGTTCGGCAAGCTGGTCGAGGCCATGCAGCCGGAGCGCGAGCTGAACCGCATGCCCCTGGTCCAGGCGCTCGTGCAGCTCATCGACACCCAGGGCAGTCCCGCCGGCGAAGCGGGCGGGCAGAAGCTCGCCGATCTCCACCTGGAGCCGCTCGACGTTCACGACGGCAACGCTCGGTACGACCTGATGTTCGCCCTGTTCGAAGGGCCGGACTCCATCCGCGGCCCGCTGGAGTACAACGCCGAGATCTTCGACCCGGCCACCGTGGCGCGGCTTCTGGAGTTCTTCTACTCCATGACCGCGGCGGCGGCCGCCGACCCCTCGCTCCACCTGTCGGCGCTGCCGGCGTTCCCCGAGGGGACGCGCCAACAGGTGCTGGTGGAGTGGAACGACACGGCGCTGAACGCCCCTCTTCAGACCATCGTCGAGCTGTTCCAGGCGCAGGCGTCGCGCACGCCCGGAGCGATCGCCTGGGCGGGAGACGGCTGGAGCCTCACCTACGCCGATCTCGACGAGCGCTCGGCCCGCCTCGCCCGTTATCTCCGGCGGCTGGGCGCCGGCCCCGGCGGGCTGGTGGGGATCTACCTGGAGCGCAATCAAGACCTGCCGGTGGCGCTGCTCGGGGTGCTGCGGTCGGGGGCTGCGTACCTGCCGCTCGACCTCGCCCATCCCGCAGAGCGGCGCGCCTTCATGCTGGCGGACGCCGGAGAACCCCTGGTGCTCACCCACGAGCACCTGCTGGCAGGACTGCCGGAGGGCGTCCGCGCCGTCCGCCTCGACGCCGACGGGCCGGAGGTCGCCAAGGAGGAAGGTGGGGCCTTGGATGTCGCCATCCTGCCGGAGAGCCGCGCCTACGTCATCTACACGTCGGGCTCGACGGGACGGCCCAAGGGGGTCGAGATCCCCCACCGGGCGCTCGCCAACTTCATCCACGCCATGCGCCGGCTCTACACGGTGGAGGCGGGGGACGCCATGCCGGCGATCACCACCGTCGCCTTCGACCTGGCGGTGCCGGAGCTCTACCTGCCGATGCTGGGCGGCGGGACGACGCCGCTGCTCACCCGCGACACCGCCGCCGAGGGCGCCGCCCTGGCGCGGGCCCTCGACGATCACGCCGCGACCGTACTCCAGGCGACACCCGCCACCTACCGCCTGCTCCTCGAGGCGGGCTGGCAAGGGCGGCCCGAGCTGCTCCTGCTCTGCGGCGCCGAGGCCCTGAGCCGCGACTTGGCCGACCGGCTGCTGCCGCTCGGGCGCGGCCTGTGGAACTTCTACGGACCCACCGAGACCACGGTCTGGTCGGCCGCCTGGCGGGTCGAGGAGGGCGTGCCGATCTCGATTGGACGCCCGATCGCCAACACCAGCATCCACCTGCTCGACCGCCTGTTCGCGCCGGTCCCCCTGGGAGCGGTCGGCGAGGTCTGCATCGGCGGCGCCGGGCTGGCCGGCGGCTATCTCGGGCGGCCCGCGCTGACCGCCGAGCGGTTCATCCCAGATCCGTTCGCCGCCGAGCCGGGAGGGCGCCTCTACCGCACCGGCGACCTCGCCCGGCACCGGCCCGGCGGGCTGCTCGACTACCTGGGGCGGGTCGACCATCAGGTCAAGCTGCGCGGCTACCGCATCGAGCTGGGCGAGATCGAGGCCGCCCTGCGCGCCCACCCGTCCGTCGCCGAGGCCGTGGTGATGCTGCGCGAGGACCGGCCAGGCGATCCGCGTCTGGCTGCCTATTTCGGGCTCACGCCGGGCAGCGCGGCGCCCTCGGCCACGGAGCTGCGCGATCTCCTCAAGGAGAGCCTGCCCGAGTACATGGTCCCATCCGCCTTCGTGCCGCTGCCGAAGCTACCGAGGAACGCCAACGGCAAGGTCGACCGGCAGGCCCTGGCGGCTCCCGAGGGGCTGGCGGCGCTGCCGGCCGGCGAGCGCGTCGCGCCGCGCGACGAGGCCGAGGCGGAGGTGGCGGCGATCTGGCGGCGGCTGCTGGGCGTCGAGGAGTTGGGTATCCACGACAACTTCTTCGAGCTGGGGGGGCATTCGCTGCTCGCCCACCGGGTGCTGTCGGCGGTGCGGGAGAGCTTCGGCGCCGAGATCCCCCTGCGCCTCTTCTTCCAGGAGCCGACCGTGGCCGCGGTCGCCAAGGCTGCCAGGGCCGCCCGGGATGAGAGTGCGCCGGAAACCCGCATCGAGCGCCTGCTGCGGCGAGCGGGGGAGGTCCAGCGCTTTCCCGTCTCCTTCTCGCAGATCCGCGAATGGATCCTTGACCGCATGGAGCCGGGCACGGCCGCCTACAACATCCCCAGCCCGCTGCGGATCACCGGCCCCCTCTCCCAGCCCGCCTTGAAGGCGAGCCTGCGCGAGGTGGTCCGCCGGCACGAGTCGCTGCGCACGAGCTTCGAGGCCGGCCCCGAGGAGCCGTTTCAGGTCGTCGCGCCCAGCCTGAGCGTTGCACTGCCGGTCATCGATTTGGGAGCCCTGGCGGAGGTGCCACGGGGCGAGGAGTTGCGCCGCCTGCTGGCGGAGGACCTCGGCCTCGGCTTCGATCTCGCCGCCGGGCCGCTCCTGCGCGTGCGGCTGGTGCGCCTGGCCGAGGCGGACCACGCCCTGTTCGTCACGCTGCACCACATCGTCTCCGACGGCTGGTCGACGGGGATCCTGGCGCGCGAGCTCACCACGCTCTACGAGGCGTTCTCTCACGGCCGGCCATCGCCGCTGGGGGAGCTGCCGCTCCAATACCCAGACTTCGCCGCCTGGCAGCGCCAGCGGCTCCAGGGAACACATCTCGACGAGTTGGTCGGCTACTGGAAGGGCCAGCTCGCGGGTGCGCCGCCGGCGGATCTGCCGACGGACCGTCCGCGCCCGCCGGTGCGCACCAGCCGCGGGGCGAGCTGGCGGTTCGCCCTTCCGGTCTCGGTCGTAGATCCGCTCAAGGCCCTCGCGGCGCGCCAGGGGGCCAGCCCGTTCGTGGCGCTGCTCGCCTCCTGGCAGACGCTGATCGCCCGGCTGAGCGGCCAGGAAGAGGCGTCCGTCGCCACCTTCAGCGGCAACCGGCCGCGCATCGAGCTGGAAGGGCTGATCGGTTTCTTCGTCAACACTCTGGTGCTGCGCACCGACCTTGCCGGCGAGCCCTCCTTCCGCGAGCTGCTGGGCCGGGCGGGCGAGGTGACGCTCGGCGCCTTCGCCCACCAGGAGATCCCGTTCGAGAAGCTTCTCGAAGCGCTGGCGCCGCCGCGCGACCCGTCGCGCACGCCGCTCTTCCAGACCCTGCTGGTGCTGCAGAACTACCCCCGCGAGCCGATCGAGCTGTCGCACGCGACCTTCGCGCCGATGGACTTCGACCGCGGGCGGGCCGACGTCGACCTCACCCTCTGGCTGACGGAAGGGCCGGAAGGATTGGACGGGCTGATCGAATACAGCACCGACCTCTTCGAAGAGGCGACGGCCGCCCGCCTGGCGGACCGCCTGCGGAGCCTGATGGAGGCCGCCGCCGCCGATCCCGAGCGGAGCGTCTGGAGCCTGCCGCTGCTGCCGCTGGCCGAGCGCGCCCAGGTCCTGGAGGAGTGGAGCGGCACGGCCGAGGCGCCGGCCGGCGAGCCGCTCCTGCACCGCCTCTTCGAGGTCCAGGCCGGCCGCTCGCCCGAGGCCCCCGCGCTGGAGATGGGGGAGGTCCGGCTGACCTATGGCGAGCTGGACGAGAGGGCGGAGCGCCTCGCCCGCCGGCTCCGCTGCCTGGGCATCGGACCGGAATCGCGCGTCGCGCTTGCCGCCGAACGGTCGCTGGAGACGATGGTCGGGATGCTCGCCGTCCTCAAGGCGGGCGGCGCCTACGTGCCGCTCGACCCCGCCTATCCGCCCGACCGCCGGGCCTGGATGCTGGAAGATTCCGGCGCCGTCCCGCTCCCCGGTATGGAAGAGCTGGACGAGCCCGCTGGGGCAGTCCCAAATCCGATCGATCCGGACAACGCCGCCTACGTCATCTATACCTCCGGCTCCACCGGACGGCCCAAGGGGGTCGTCGTCCCGCACCGCGCCATCGCGGCCTACGCGCGGACGGGCCGGGAGCACTACGGCATCGGCCCCGGCGACCGGGTCCTGCAGTTCGCGTCGCTCAGCTTCGACACCAGCGCCGAGGAGATCTACCCCACCCTGGCCGGCGGGGCCACCCTCGTGCTGCGCCCCGACGACATGGCCGCCTCGATCCCGCACTTCCTGCGGGAGCTGGAGCGCCTGGGCATCACCGTGCTGAACCTGCCCACCGCCTTCTGGCACGAGCTGACCGCCGGCCTCGAGGCGGAGGGCCTGGAGCTGCCGGCTTGCGTCCGGCTGGTGGTGATCGGCGGCGAAGCGGCCCTGGCCGATCGGCTGGCCGCCTGGCGCCGGCGGGTGGGACCGGGCGTGCGGCTGGTCAACACCTACGGACCGACCGAGGCCACGATCGTCGCCACCCACCGCGAGCTGACGGAGGCCGACGGGGAAGTGCCCATCGGCCGCGCCATCCCCGGGGCCCGCGCCTACGTGCTCGACCGCCGTTTCGAGCCGGTGCCGCCGGGAGCCCTGGGCGAGCTGATGGTCGGCGGAGCCGGCGTGGCGCGCGGCTACCTCGGCCGGCCGGACCTCACGGCCGAGCGCTTCGTCCCCGACCCGTACGGCGGCGAGCCGGGCGCGCGGCTCTACCGCACGGGCGACCTCGCCCGCTTCCGTATGGACGGCGACCTGCTGTTCGGCGGCCGGGCCGACCGCCAGCTCAAGCTGCGCGGCTACCGCATCGAGCCCGGCGAGATCGAGGCGGCCCTGCGCCTGCACCCCGCCCTCCACGACGCCGTGGCCGATCTGAGAAGGTCTGACGACAAGCGCTTGATCGCCTGGGTGGTGTCGCGCGAGGGGCAGGCCGCTCCGGAGGCCGCCGAGCTGCGGGCCTTCCTGCGCGAGCGGCTGCCCGAGCCCATGGTGCCGGCCGCCTTCGTGCCGCTGGCCGCGCTGCCGCTCACGCCGAGCGGCAAGCTGGACCGCCAAGCCCTGCCCGAATCGGAGCCGGGATCTTCGCGCGCGGAGCAGCCGGGTTACGTCGAGCCGGAGTCCGCCCTCGAACGGACGGTCGCCACCATCTTCCGCGACCTGCTGCGGGTCGACCGCGTGGGGCGCAACGACAACTTCTTCGAGCTCGGCGGGCACTCGCTGCTCGTGGTGCGGGCGCACCAGCGCCTGCGCGAAGCCCTCGGCCGGGAGATCCCGGTCGTCGACCTCTTCCGCTTCCCCACCGTGTCCCTGCTCGCCCGCCATCTCGGCGCCGCGCAGGAAGAGAAGCCCTCCTTCGAGCGCGTGCAGGACCTGGCCGAGCGGCAGAAGGCCGCCCAGCTCCGCCGCAAGCAGGCGATGGAGAAGATGCGCCGTCCCGGCGGACGTCCGGCCGGGACTTGATCCTTCGAGAAGAAAGACCATAGATGAGCCAAGAGAACGATCAGGACCAGGATTCGCCCGAGGGCGTCGCCGTCATCGGCATGGCGGGCCGCTTCCCGGGTGCCCGGGACCTGGAGGAGCTGTGGGCCAACCTGCGCGACGGCGTGGATGCCATCGGCGACCTCACGGACGACGACCTGCGGGAGTCCGGCCTCGATCCGGCCGTGCTGCCGCCCCACTACGTGAAAGCCGCCGCGACCCTCGAAGGCATCGACCTCTTCGACGCCGGGTTCTTCGGCTTCTCGCCCCGCGAGGCGGAGCTCCTCGACCCCCAGTCCCGCGTCTTCCTGGAGTGCGCCTGGGAGGCCCTGGAGAGCGCGGGCTACGTCTCGGAGAGCTACCCGGGGTGGACCGGCGTCTTCGCGGGAGTGAGCCTGCCGGCCTACCTGATGTTCAACTTGATGAACAATCCGGCGGTCCTGGGCACGGTCGACCCGTTCCAGCTCATGCTCGGCAACGACCGCGACTACTTCGCCACCCGCGTCGCCTACAAGCTCGACCTACGCGGGCCGGCGCTCAACGTGCAGACGGCCTGCTCGACCTCGCTGGTCGCCGTCCACCTGGCCTGCCAGAGCCTGCTCTCCTACCAGAGCACGCTGGCGATCGCCGGCGGCATCCGCATCGGCGTACCGCAGAAGGTCGGCTACTTCGCTCCCGAGGGGGGCATCTTCTCTCCGGACGGCCGCTGCCGGGCCTTCGACGCCAAGGGCAAGGGCGCGCTGTTCGGCGAAGGAGTGGGGGTGGTCGTGCTCAAGCGCCTCTCCGAGGCGGTGGCGGACGGCGACGCCATCCACGCCGTCATCCGCGGCTCGGCCTTCAACAACGACGGCTCGATGAAGGTGGGCTACACCGCGCCGAGCGTAGACGGGCAGGCCGAGGTCATCGCCCTCGCCCATGCCGTGGCCGGCGTCGATCCCGAGAGCATCCACTACGTCGAGGCCCACGGCAGCGGCACGCCGCTTGGCGACCCGATCGAGGTGGCGGCGCTCACCCGGGCCTTCCGCGCCGGCACCGAGGCCCGCGGGTTCTGCGCCCTCGGCTCGGTCAAGACCAGCGTCGGCCACCTGGAGTCGGCCGCCGGCATCGCCGGCTTCATCAAGGCCACCCTGGCCGTCGAGCGCGGGCTGATCCCGCCGAGCCTCCACTTCGAGACGCCCAACCCGCAGATCGACTTCGAGACGAGCCCGTTCTACGTCAACACGGAGCTCCGGGAGTGGCCGCGCAGCAATGGATCAGGCAGTAACGGGCCGCGCCGAGCCGGCGTCAGCTCCTTCGGCATGGGCGGCACGAACGTCCACGCCATCCTGGAGGAGGCCCCGGAGCGCGAGCCCTCCGGCCCTTCCCGCCCCTGGCAGCTCCTGACGCTCTCTGCCAAGACTCCGGCCGCCCTGGAGCGGCTGACCGGCGACCTGGCCGGCTGGCTGGAGGCGCACCCCGAGGCGCCGCTGGCCGACGTCGCCTTCACCCTCCAGTCCGGCCGGCGCACCTTCCCGCACCGCCGGGCCCTGGTCTGTCGCGACCGGGAGGACGCCCTCGCCACCCTGCGCTCGGCCGACCCGCGCCGGATCCTGGGCAGCGTCCAGGAGAAGGGCGACCGTCCCGTCGTCTTCCTGCTCCCCGGGCTGGGCGACCACTACGCGGGGATGTCCGCTGGCCTCTACGCCTCCGAGCCGGCCTTCCGCGAGGAGATCGACCGCGCGGCCGCACTGCTGAAGAGCGAGGGGATCGACCTCCTGGCCGCCCTGTATCCGCAAGGTACGGACGTGGAGACGGACAACGGCGGCAAGCCCGATCTCCGCGCCATGCTCGGGCGCGGCGGTCCGGCCGATGCCGGCTCCCTGAGCCGCACGGAGGTCGCGCAGCCGGCCGTGTTCGCCGTCGAGCACGCCATGGCGAAGCTGCTCATGGAGTGGGGGATCCGGCCGCGGGCCCTGGCCGGCTACAGCCTGGGCGAGTACACGGCCGCCTGCCTCGCCGGCGTCCTGTCCTTCGAGGACGCCCTGCGTCTGGTGGCGCGGCGCGCCAAGCTCATCGGACGGCTCCCGGAAGGCGCCATGGCCTCCGTGGCCCTGCCCGAGGAGGAGGCCCGGCAGCTCGCCGCGGGTGAGCTCTCCCTGGCCGCCGTCAACGGGCCGGGGCTCTCCGTGCTCGCCGGCCCGGCCGCCGCCGTGGCGGCCCTGGAGGCCGACCTCGCGGCCCGCGGCGTCGCCACACGGCGGCTGCCCACGACCCATGCCTTCCACTCCCGGATGATGGAGCCGCTGCGCGCCGAGCTGCGCGGCCTGCTGCGGAGCGTGCGCCTCGCCGCGCCCGAGATCCCCTACCTGTCGAACGTCACCGGCGCCTGGGTGACGCCGGAGCAGGCGACCGACCCGGACTTCTGGGTGCGCCACCTCGTGGAGCCGGTGCGCTTCGGCGATTCCCTCGCCGAGCTGCTGCGCGAGCCCGAGCGCGTTCTCGTGGAGGTCGGTCCCGGCCAGGGGCTGACCTCGCTGGCGCTGCAGCTCGCGGCGGGCGCGGCGCCGGTGGCGGTGCCGGCCCTGCGCCCCTCCTACGACCGGCAGGCGGACTCCGCGTTCCTGCTGGGCGCGCTCGCCCGCCTCTGGCTGGCCGGGCTGCCGGTCGACTGGGCCGGCTTCGCCGCCCGGGAGCGCCGCCACCGGCTGTGGCTGCCGACCTACCCCTTCGAGCGCAAGCGCTACTGGATCGACCGCCCCTCCGCCGGCCCGGTGGCGGTGCCCATGGTCTCGGCCGACGAAGCGGACAAGCCGGTCCTGGCCGCGGTGCCAGCGGCGCGCCACGACCGGCCCGTCAACCTGCGGAACGCCTACGCCGAGCCGCGCAACGACGCCGAGCGGCGGCTCGCCGAGATCTGGCAGTCGCTCCTGGGGGTCGCGCCGATCGGCATCCACGACAGCTTCTTCGAGCTGGGCGGCCAGTCCCTCCTGGCGCCACAGCTCCTCGTGCACCTGCGCACGGCGTTCGGGGTCGATTTCCCCCTGGCCCATCTCTTCGAGGCGCCCACCATCGCCGAGCTGGCGGAAGCCGTCGAGCTGCTGCGGACGGAGGGCGAGACCGCGCTCGCCGCCCGCGAGGAGGTCGTCGACCTGCGCGCCGAGGCGGTGCTCGATCCGGCCATCCGGGCCGAATCCCCCTGGAGGGGGCCGCTGGGCAGCCCCGCCGAGATCTTCCTCACCGGCGGCACCGGCTTCCTCGGCACCCATCTGCTCGCCGAGCTGCTGCGGCAGACCGGCGCGCGCATCCACTGCCTGGTCCGCGCCGCGGACGCGGCGGAGGCCGGCCGCCGCCTGCGGGAAGGCCTGGAGTCCCGCCGGCTCTGGCGGGACGGCATGGCGGACCGCCTCGTGCCGATCGCGGGCGACCTCGGCGCGCCGCGCTTCGGCCTCTCCGAGGAGGCGTTCCGCGATCTCGCCGGTCGGGTCGACGCCGTCTACCACAACGGCGCCTGGGTCAACTTCACCTATCCCTACAAGATCCTGAAGCCGTCCAACGTCCTGGGCACCGTCGAGGCGTTGCGCCTGGCGGCTCTCGGACGCGCCAAGCCGCTGCACTACGTCTCCAGCATCGCGGCGGTGCCGGAGATCGAGTACGGCTACCGCGACGATCCCCGGGTCTTCGAGGACGACGTCATCGGCAGCACCTCCGGCCTGTTCGGCGGCTACGGCGAGACCAAGTGGGTGGGCGAGCAGCTCTGCCGGGCCGCGCGCGAGAGGGGGATCCCGACCACCCTTTACCGCCCCACCGTGCTGAGCGGCGACAGCCGGACGGGCATCGGCAACACGCGCGACATGGTCTGGAACATCATCAAGGGGTGCCTCCAGATGGGCGTCGCTCCCGAGGGCTCGCCGCCCATCGACGTGGCGCCGGTGGACTACGTGGCCGCGGCCATGGTCCACATCTCCCTCCAGGAGGAGAACCTGAACCGGCTCTTCCAGTTCCCCCATCCGGAGCTGCCGCGCTGGCAGGACGTCCTCGACTTCATGGCCGCCTACGGCTACCCGCCCATGCGCATCGTGGAGATGGAAGAGTGGATCGACTACACCCTGGACCTCCTCAAGGAGGACACCTCCGGCGAGAACGCCTTGAGCCCCTTCGCCCCGATGGTAGCGATCTCCCGCAGCTACGCCGAGACGGTCCAGAAGGAGCAGCGGGTCGGCACCCTGAAGCCGCTGCTCTTCGACGACCACAACACCCGGGAGAGCCTGAAGGGCGCCGGCATCACCTGCGCCCCGTTCGACGAGAAGCTCCTCACCACCTACTTCGAGGAGTTCATCCGGACGGGCTTCCTGTGGCCGCCGCCGGCGCAGGCGTGAGCCGGCTCTGCCCTCCTCGCGCCTCCTCGGCGATCTCCCAGAGCCGGCTCGGCTTCAGGGGGATCTCCAGGATCTCCAGGCCCGGGATGGCCAGCGCGTTCTCCACCGCCTGGGCGAAGAGGGCGCCGACGGGGATGGCGCCCGCCTCGCCCGCGCCCTTGGTGCCGAGCGGATTGAGCGGCGAGGGCGTCTCCTCGTGGCCAACCTCGACCCGCGGCACGTCGAGAGCCGTGGGGAGGAGGAAGTCCATGAAGGAGGCGTTCAGGAGCTGGCCGTTGTCGTCGTAGACGAGCTGCTCGTAGAAGGCGTTGCCGATCCCCTGCGCCACGCCGCCGTGCACCTGCCCGTCGACGAGCATCGGGTTGATCACCACGCCGCAGTCGTGGACCACGACGTACTTCTTGAACTCCACCTGCAGGGTCTCCGGGTCCACCTCGACGATGCAGGCGTGGCAGCCGCTCGCCGTGGCGCCCCGGTGGGGGCCGAAGTAGCGGGTGGCCTCGAGGCCCGGCTCGGTGCCCGGCTTGACGGCGCCCCGCATCGGGTTGGCGATCTTCGCCAGCTCGCCGAGCGGGATCGACCGCTCGGGTTTGCCGATGACCTGCGCCCTGCCGTCCGCCAGCTCGATAAGCTCCTCGATGACCTCCAGGCGCTCGGCCGCCAGCCGGATCGCCTTCTCGCGCACGCTCTTCGCGGCCTCGTGGGTGGCGTTGCCGGCCACCACGGCGCCGCGGCTGGCGAAGGTGCCCGTCCCCCAGTGGAACTGGTCGCTGTCGCCCGTGACCACGTCCACGTCGTCGACCGCCACCCCGAGCTGCTGCGCGGCGATCTGGGCGAGCACCGTGAAGTGCCCCTGCCCCTGGGTGCCGATGCCGGTGACCACCGTCACCTTGCCGCTGGCCTGGACCTGCACCCGCGCTCCTTCGAACGGCCCGATGCCCGTGCCTTCGACGTAGGAGACGACGCCGATCCCCACCGACCGCCCCTCGGCCCGCAGGCGCGGCTGCTCGTCGCGCACGAAGCTCTCCCAGCCGATCATGTCGAGGGTCTTCGCGAGCACCGGCGCGTAGTCGCCGCTGTCGTAGTAGAGGGGGGCGAAGTCCTGGTAGATGATCACGTGGTCGTGGGGGAACTCGTCGGGCGTCAGGAAGTTGCGCCGGCGCAGCTCGACGCCGTCGATCCCCAGCTCGCGGGCCGCGAGATCCATCAGCCGCTCGATCACGAATACGCCGTGCTGGCGGCCGGCGCCACGGTAGGGCGTGACGATGGTCTTGTTGGTGAAGACGGCCCGGAACTCGCTCTCGTAGGCGGGCACCCGGTAGGGGCCCATCAGCGTGCACTGGCTGTTGAGAGCCACGGTGAGGCCGTAGGGGTCGTAGGCGCCGGAGTCGTGGAGGAAGGAGTCCTTGACGCCCAGGATGCGGCCGTCGCGGGTCAGGGCGATCTCCGCGTCGTGGATCTGCCCGCGCTCCTGGGTGGTGGCGGTGAAGTTCTCGGAGCGGTCCTCGATCCACTTGACGGGCCGGTCGAGCTGGAGGGCGAGCCAGGGGATCAGCACCTCCTCCGGATAGAACATCATGATCTTCGGGCCGAAGCCGCCGCCGATGAACGGCGTCACCAGCCGCACCTGGTGCTCGGAGAGGCCGAGCATCGCCGCGAGGCCGTTGCGCACGGGGATCGGCGCCTGGGTCGTGTCCCACACCGTCAGCCGCTGGGCCCGGGAGTCCCACTGGGCGACGACGCCCCGGTTCTCGATCGCCGCCGCCGCGCCGCGGTCGTAGAGGAAGCGCCGCCGGACGACCACGTCGGCCTGGGCCTTCGCCGCCGCGTAGTCCCCCTTCTTCTGCGGCACGTACGCGGCCATGTTCGAGCCCACGTCCTCGTGCACCAGGGAGGCGCCCGGCTCCAGGGCCTTCTCGAGGTCCACCACGGCCGGCAGCGGCTCGTAGTCGACGGCGATGTCCACCAGCGCGTCCTCGGCGACGTAGCGGGAAGTGGCCACGACGAGGGCGATCGGCTCGCCCAGATGGCGCACCTTGCCCTTGGCGAGCGGCACCTGCGTGCGCTCGTGAAACACCATCCCCTCGACCGGCGGCGGCGGCACCAGGAGCGGGCCGTGCCGCCAGTAATCGCCGAGATCCTCGGCCGTGTAGACGGCGATCACTCCCTCGCGCTGCCGCGCCAGGGAGACGTCGATCGTCCCCAGGAGGGCGTGAGCGTGCGGGCTCCGGAGGAAGGCGACGTGCGCCATCTCCGGCAGCTCGATGTCGTCGATGAACAGCGCCCGCCCGGTGAGCAGGCGGGGGTCCTCGTTGCGCCGGGTACGCTCGCCGATGGTCGCCGTGCCGGTCATTTCTCCTCCACGAAGGCCACGATCCGCGCGAACGCCGCCTCGCCGCCGCGGAAGCGGAAGGGGAAGCAGCCCAGCCATACCCGCTGGTCGAGCACCTCGTCGATCTGCCCGCCGAGGTTCTCGGCGTGGAAGACGCCGTGCGGGAAGAGCTTGACGTGCATGCACTGGTAGTCCGCGGGCCAGGGGAAGGCCTCGTGGAGGGACATGCCGATGGCGGCCTCGACTTCCGGGATCAGGTCGGGCCGGGCCTTGCGCACGTTGGTGTTCCAGGGGTGGTCGGCGGCGATGCAGTCCACGGCCAGCCAGCGGATGCCGCGGTCGAGCACCCAGTCGACGAACAGGCTGCGCGGTCCGGGGTGCTTCAGGAAGGCCCGCGGCAGGTCGGCCTGCACCTGGTTGTGGACCTTGTACCAGTCCTCGTTGTAGTAGTGGTGGTAGCCGGTATGGATCACCAGGATGTCGCCGCGCTGGATCGTGATGCCGGTCTTGCGCTCCCACTCCTCGAAATGCTCGGGGCCATAGATCTGGTAGTCGCCGATGCCGAACTGCGAGAGGTCCACGATGCACGCCGGGCCGACGAGCTTGTCGAGCGGGATGCCCGAGATGTCCGGCCCCGGATCATAGAAGTGGATGGGCGAGTCGAGGTGCGTCGCGATGTGGTTGGTGGTCGAGAGGAACTGCGCGTTGACGCCCTCGAAGGCGAGGCGCTTGACCCACTTCACGGTCGGCCCCTCGTAGAACGCGAACGACGGCGAATCGGCGCTGAAGTTCTGCGACAGGTCGAGGATTTTCACCTTGCTCAAGTCATAGGGGACGTACACAGCTCCTCCTTTCAGATCAGATCAAATCGAATAGTGCTCCGCGAACGCCACCAGCGCCGCGTCGAAGATCTCGATCGGCGGCCGCACCAGCCCGGCGCCGACCTGGCCGACGCCGGCCCGGCGGTGGGCGATGCCGGTGTTGACCCGCGGCGTCAGGCCGAGCTCCACGACCTTGCGGAGATCGATGCCCACCGGCGAGCCGCGGAAGCCGAGGGCGGGGATGGTGAACTGGCCGTGCTCGGCGGCGGTGATCTCGTACATCTCGAGCGTGGCGTTGAGGGCGTCGCGCGGCGTGCCGCCGATGAAGGTGACGATGGCCGGGGCCGCCGCCATGGCGAAGGCGCCGAGGCCGGCCGTCTCGGTGATCGTGCTGTCGCCGATGTCCGGGTTGGCGTCCGCGCTCGAAAAGCCGGGGAAGTAGAGGCCGTCGGGCACCTGGGCGGGGGCCGTGAACCAGCGGTCGCCCAGGCCGCTCACGCGGATGCCGAAGTCCGTGCCGTTGCGCGCCATGGCCGAGACGATCGTGCTCCCCTCGACGCCGTGCGCCGCGTCGGCCATGGCCTTGCACGCCGCCATCACGGGGTTGAGCACGGAGAGGGGGTTGTCCCCGAGGAAGCTCAGGACCTCCGCCTGGATCGACGAATGGGGCGCGACCCGGGCGATGGCCGGCGCCAGGAGCTTCAGGAAGAGGAGCGAGCCGGCCTTGTTGCGGTTGTGCCCCTCGTCGCCCATGTGGAGGGCCTCGGCGATCAGCACTCGTAGGTCGATGCCGCCCAGGAGGTCGAGCGCCTTGCCGAGGACGGCGGCGAGCGCGCCGTTCATCCAGCGGAGCTTGTCGATCACCTCGCCGCTGAAGGCGCCGTAGCGCAGGACCTTGCCGTACCCCTCGTTCAGGTTGGAGAAGGTGCGGTGGCCATGGGTGGCGTCCTCCACCACGTAGACCTTCATCGAAGAGGAGATGACGCCCGCCATCGGGCCCACGGCGCCGTGGTGGTGGCAGGGCTCGAAGGCGACCTCGCCCCGCTCTACGAGCGCCACGGCGGCGGCTTCGTTGCCGGCGAGCCCTTCGAAGATCAGGGCGCCGATCACCGCGCCGCGCAGGGGGCCGGACATGCGCTCCCACTCGATGGGCGGCCCGGCGTGGAGCAGGAGGCCGTCGCGCATCCCGGGGATGACGTCGCGCGCCGTGGCGATCTCCTTGAGGATCGGCCGGGCGGCCATCATGCGCTCGACGGCGGTGCGGTTGGCCTGGTCGATGTTCATTTCATCCTCGCAAGGAGAGAGGCGAGCTTCTCGTTGCCGCGCGCCGGGGGCTGCCAGTCGACCTGGACGGCCCGGGTTCCCTGGGCGACGAGGCTATCGTAAAAGGATTCCAGGCCGACGTTGATCGCCGCGGGAGGCTCCTGGATCGCCTCCTGGGAGACCGGCGGTCCGTCTTCCCGCGCCGTCCCGAGCCGCCGCCAGGCCAGCTCGACCAGCTCGTCCACCGTGCGGCAGACCCGCGCCCCGGCCCGGCTCAAGGTGGCGATCTGCTCGCCGAGGTTCTGCGGATCCTCTTCGGTGCCCACCACGAGGGCGGCGATTTCCAGCCCGGAACCGCGCTCCGCTAGGGCGCGCTCGATCGCGGGGGCCAGCTCGCCCGCGGGATCGGCGTGCGCCCCGTCTCCCAGGACCACGTCGAGGAGGATCATCCCCACCTCGGGGTCGGCCGCCTCTTGCCGCAATCGCCGCAGGCGCAGGTCCTGGTCGATCATGGGATGGAGGCGCCCGACGGTGAATTCGTCGGCGCCCAGATCGAGGATGGCGTGGCCCGTCCCGATCGGCCCCAGGAAGGTCTCCAAACCGAGCCGCGTCTCGTAGGCCAGCGTGCCGCCGGAGAAGAGGCCGCGCAGGAAGCCCGCTCCCTGGACGTCCTCTTCTTCCGTCGCCGTCCCATCCCGCAGCCCGGCGGCCAGCTCAGCGGCCTCGCGCAGGCTGGCGGCGAAGTGGAGGTTGCCAAGACGGCGGAGCGGGGTCGCGAAGCCCAGAAAGTCCACCACCACCGGCTTGCCCGTGGCCCGGGCGGCGGCCAGCAGGCGGCTCGCCACCTCCGGCGCGGGCGGCTTCGAAACCAGGACGATCACCCGCGTCTCGGGATCGCGCCCGAGGAGATCCAGGCCCTGGCGCGCCGTGATGCCGCCGACCTCGGCCGAGAGGTCGCGCCCGCCCGTGCCGATCGCCTGCGAGACCCCGGAGCCCAGAGCATGCAGATGGCTCATGATCGCCTGGAGGCCGGTGCCCGAGGCGCCGACCAGCCCGACCGATCCCCGGCGCACCCGGTTGGCGAAACCCAGCCCGACGCCCCCGACGAGGGCCGTTCCGCAGTCGGGTCCCATGACCAGCAGCCCGCGCGCGAGCGCCTTCCGCTTCAGGGCGGCCTCGTCGGCCACGGGCACGTTGTCGCTGTAGAGGAAGACGTTGCGGCCGAGGTCGAGCGCTTCGTCCGCCACCCGCGCGGCGTGGCGGCCGGGCACGGAGATCAGCACCCACCGCGCTTCCGGCAGGAGCTTCACGGCGGAGGCGAGGCTGCGCGGCCGGAAGTCCTGTTCGCCCCCGCCTCGGCGGACCCGCAGAAGGGAATCCACCCCCGCCAGAGCCTCCGCCGCCGCGGTCTCGCTCTCCGCCTTGACGGCGATCAGCAGGTCGTGGGGACCGGCGTCCTCGTTCGCCGCCTCTTTGGGGATCAAACCGCTCGCCGCCAGGAGCTCGCGGTTGGCGGGCGTCGCCATCATGACTCCCGCGTCGAGCACCCCCGGCAGCTTGCCGAGGGCCCGCTGGAGCTGCATCAGGACGACCGAGTCGTAGTAGGCGCCGGGACGGACGGCGCAACGGGTGACCGGCTCCGCGCTCACGGCTGGAGCACGCGCTCCAGGCCGCGCGCCCAGGCGAGCAGGTCCTCGTCGGCCCACCAGCGGGCGGTCGCCTGGAGCCCCATCGGCAGGCCGGCCGCGCTCCGTCCGGCCGGCAGGTTGAGCGCCGGCATGCCGGCGTGGGTCCAGGGGAGGTTCATCACCGGATCGCCGGTGCTGTCCAGGCCCAGGGGCGCGGGGCCGAGGGCGGGCGGCGAGATCCAGAGGTCGAGCCGGCGCTCGTCCAGGAGAGCGGTCAGCGCCATCCGCAGCTCTTCGCGGCCCTCGAGGTCCCGGGCGAGCTCCTCGTCCGTGACCGCCTGGCCCCGCTGGATCAGCTCGGCGGTCCGCGGGTCGTAGAGGTCGCCGAAGCGGGCGAACCAGTCGCGATGGACCCGCGCCGCCTCGGCGGCGAAGGCCCGGTAGTGCCGCTCCACGACCTCGTCGAAGTCGGGCAGGGCCGGCACCGGCTCGATCTCATAGCCGGCGGCGGCCAGCCGGCGGCAGACCTCCCGGAAGTGGACCAGTCCCTCGCCGGCGGCGCGTTCCAGGTAGAGGCCTTCCGGCACGCCCAGCCGGGGGCTGCGCGGCTGGGCGGCGGGCCGCCAGTCCCGGCAGAGCACGGCGGCGGCGCGCTCGGCCTCGGCCACGCCGGGCGTGAAGAAGCCGATGTGGTCGAACGAGGGCGCCAGGGGAATGACTCCGTCGCGCGAGATCCGCTCGTAGCTGGGCTTGAACCCGGCCACGCCGCAGAAAGCCGCCGGGCGGAGGATCGAGCCGATCGTCTGGGTGCCGAGCGCCAGGGGGCAGAGGCCGGCGCCGACCGCGGCGGCCGAGCCGCTGCTCGATCCGCCCGGCGTGTGCTCCGGGTGCCAGGGATTGCGGGTCGGACCGGGGGCGAAGTAGGCGAACTCGGTCGAGACCGTCTTGCCCAGGATCAGCGCACCGGCCGCCCGGAGGGCCGTCACGCTCGCCGCCTCGGGCCCTTGGAGGGCCTCCGGCGGCAGGCGGCTGCCGCCGCGGGTCGCAAACCCGTCCACGTGGAAGATGTCCTTGACGCCGACGGGGATGCCGAAGAGGGGCGGCCGTCTCGCGGGATCGGGCCAGCGGGCGCGGAGCGCCTCCTCCTCCCGGCGCAGGCGCTCGAAGCGCCCCTCCTCGGGCAGGAAGGCCTGGAGCCCGGGCTCGCGCTCGGCGAACCGGGCCTCCAGAGCGTCGAGATCGCACAATCCGTCGCTTATTCTGTCGATGACCGCCGCCTCTCCGCGGCGAGCTTCACCGCGTCGACGATGTGCTGGTAGCCGGTGCAGCGGCAGAGGTTGCCGGAGAGGGCCTGCCGGATCTCCAGCTCGGTGGGATCGGGGTTCTCCTCCAGGAAGGGGAGCAGGGTCATCAGGAAGCCCGGGGTGCAGAAGCCGCACTGGAGGCCGTGGCACTCCCAGAAGGCCTGCTGCAGCGGGTGGAGCTGGCCGGGCGCCGGGGCCAGCGCCTCGACGGTGGTGACCGCGTGCCCGTCCGCCTGCACGGCGAGCATGATGCAGGAGCGCACCGGCTCGCCGTCGAACAGCACCGTGCAGGCGCCGCACACCCCGTGCTCGCAGCCGACGTGAGTGCCGGTCAGGGCCAGGTCGTGGCGCAGGAAGTCCGAGAGCAGCAGGCGCGGCTCGACCTCTCGGTCGTACGCGCGGCCGTTGACGTTGACGGCGATCTTCATCCGGCCGTTCCTCCCTGGTGTCTCCCGTTGCGCGCCCGCTCGGCGGCCTGGCGCAGGGCCCGGCCCGTGATCACCCGTGCCAGATGCCGTTTGAACTCGGCCGTGGCGTGGACGTCCCCGAAGGGCTCGATCTCGTCGCGCGAGGCTTTCTCCGCCGCCGCCGCGAAGGCCGCCGGCGAGAGCTCCTGCCCGGCGAGCAGCCGCGCCGCCTCCCGGGCTTCGACCGGCCCGGCGCCGACGCTCAGGTAGACCAGCCGGGCCTCGCGGCAACGGCCGGACTCGTCGAGCGTCACCAGGGCCGCGATGCCGACCTGGGCGTAGTCGCCGTGGCGGCGGGCGATCTCCTGGAAGGCCCAGCCCGTGCGGGGAGCCAGCGGCGGGATGGCCACCTCGGTCAGCATCTCGTCCGGCTCCAGCAAGGTCGTGAACAGGCCGGCGAAGAAGTCCCCGGCCGGCGCCCAGCGCTCGCCGCCCGCGCGCCGGAGGCGGAAGCGGGCGCGCAGCGCCACGGCGATCGCCGGCAGCTCGGCGGCCGGATCGGCGTGCGCCAGGCTGCCCCCGAACGTGCCCCGGTTGCGGATCTGCGGGTGGGCGATGAACGGCATGGCCTCGTGCAGGAGCGGCGCCGCTTCCGCCACCAGCGCGTCCCGCTCCACGCGGCGCTGCCGCGTCAGGGCGCCGATCCTCAGCTCCCCTTCTTCCTGGCGGATGAAGTCGAGCTCGGTCAGCTTGTTGATGTCGACGAGCAGGGCGGGCTCCGCCAGCCGGAAGTTCATCACCGGGATCAGGCTCTGTCCCCCGGCCAGGATCTTGGCGTCGCCGCCGCGCCGGGCGAGGACGTCGAGGGCGGCCTCCGGCGAGGCCGGCGCCTGATATTCGAAGGGGGCGGGCTTCATGCCGCGGATTCTAACTCTCCTGGCGGGTGATACTCTCGATGGATCTCGAAGACCTGATTTATTCAGTGAGCTACGTCGGCGCCAGCATCGGCAGCATCCGCATCGAGTCCCGCCTTGGCATCGGGGGGATGGGCGAGGTCTACCTCGGCTTCGACCCGCGGCTCGAGCGCCGGGTGGCCGTCAAGACGATCCGCCCCGAGAAGCGCCTGAGCCCGCGGCTCAAGGCGCGCTTCCTGCGCGAAGCCCGACTGCTGTCGAAGCTCGGCCACCCCTCGATCTGCCAGGTCTACGACCTGATCGAGACCCCCGAGGCCGATTTCCTGATCCTGGAGTACGTCCAGGGAACCACCCTGCGCAGTCTGTCCGAATCCGAGGATCTGCCTTTCGAGCGCAGGCTCCGGCTGGGCGAGAAGATCGCCACCGCCCTGGCCGCCGCCCACCGCGAGCAGATCGTCCACCGCGACCTCAAGGCGGACAACATCATGGTCACCCCCGAGGGCGAGGTGAAGGTGCTCGACTTCGGGATCGCCCGCTCGCTCTCCGATCCCCTCCTGAGCTTCGTGCCCCCGCCGTTCCTCCCCGACCCGTTCGAGCTGGAGGGCGGCGAGGAGACGCACGAGATCGGGCCGCCGCCGGGCTCGCCGGCCGCCACCCTGGAAGTCGACGGATCGGGGCGGCTGACCCACGCCGGGATGGTGATGGGCACCCCGCAGGCCATGAGCCCCGAGCAAGCCAGCGGGGGGCACGTCACCGAGGCGAGCGATCTCTACTCCTTCGGCATCCTCCTGCAGGAGCTCTTCACCGGCCAGCCCGCCTACGAGGCGATGGGGGAGATCGAGCTGCTGCGCCAGGTGACCCGCGCCGAGACGCGGCCGGTCGAGGGTTTGGATCCCGACCTCACGCGGCTGATCCACGACCTGGAGAGCCTCGATCCGCGCCGCCGGCCCACGGCGGAAGAGACCGCGGACCGGCTGCGCTGGATTCTGGACAAGCCGCAACGCCAGCGGCGCCAGCGCCTGCGCTTCGCGGCGTCCGCCTCCGCCTTCGTCTTCCTCCTGATCGTCCTGGCCGTGGTCTCCTGGCTCGCGGTGCGGGCCGAGCGGGCTCACCGCGAGGCGGACCAGCGGCGCGAGCAGGCCGAGTCGCTGATCGGCTTCATGCTGGGCGACCTGCGGCAGAAGCTGGAGGCGGTCAACCGCCTGGACGTCCTCGACGCGGTCGGCGACCGCTCCCTCGCCTACTTCGCGAAGGTGCCGGAGAGCCAGCTCACCGACTCCGAGCTGTCTCACCGGGTCGACGCCATCGTCCAGATCGGCGAGGTGCGTTACATCCAGGGGAACCTGGAGGCCGCCAGCGAGGCGTTCCGCCGGGCCCGAGCCCTGGCCGGCAGCCTGGTGGCGAGGAATCCCGCCAACAAGAGCTGGCAAAAGGGCTTCCTCACGGCCGACGCCTGGATCGGCCAGGTCCTCCTGGATCAGGGCAAACCGGCCGAGGCGCTGCCCGTCTGGCAAGAGAATCTTCGGCTCGCCCAGGAGCAGCTCCGCCTTCATCCCCAGGATCCCGACTGGCTGCGCGTGGTGGCCGTGGGGCATCACGACGTCGGCACCCTCCTCGAGAACCGTGGCGACCTCGAGGCTGCCCTGCGGTCCTACAAGACCAGCGTGGACCTCGAGCGCGAGCTGGCCGCGGTCAAGCCTGCGGACCTGGAGATTCAGGCGGAGATCGCCGGCACGCTCGCCTTCGTCAGCAACTGCCTGGAGCGCCAGGGCGACCTCATGGGCGCCCTGAAGGAGCGGCGCGCCTACGTGGCGATCCAGGAGAGGCTCGCGGCGAAAGCGCCCCGCGATCCCGCCCGGCGGTTCGACCAGGCCGTTGCGCGGGGTTTCCTCGCCGGCCTCCTGGCCACGCTCGGCGACCGGCAGGCGGCGCGAGGCCTCTACGAAAGCGGTCTCGCGGCGGTGGCGGACCTGGCCGCGCACGACCCCGAGAATACGGAGTGGCAGCGCTGGCTGGCGGCTTTCCATTCCGCTCTCGGCGCGCTCGCGGTGGCCGACGGGGACCCCGCGCTCGCGCTCGAGCCGCTGGGGAAGGCGTGCCGGCTTCTGGAGCCCCTGGTGGCGAAGGATCCGACGGCCGCGGACTGGCGCCTGCAGCTCGGCGTCTGCCACAGCCGCACGGCCACGGCGCTCGAAACGCTCGATCCGGCCCGGGCGAGGAGCGAGGCGCGCGTCGCCCATGAGACCCTGGCCCCCCTCCTCGAAGGCCAGCCCGATGAGCCGACTCGGGGCCTCGTCGCCGAGGCCGAGGTCGTCCGGGGACGCATCGAGGCCGCGCTCGGCTCCCCGGGCGAGGCGCGCAAGGCCTGGGAGCGGGCGCTCGCGATCCTCGCTCCCGCCCCCCGTCCGCTCACCCACTGGAAGGTTCTCGCCCCCTGGGCTCAGGCGCTCCTCCAACTCGACCGCGCCGACGAAGCCCGGCCCGCCGTCGAGCGCCTCGACAAGATGGGCTACCGGAGCGAGGACCTCGCGAAGCTCCGGGCTTTGAAAGAAAAAGGCCGTTCTCTTTCAAAGCCCTCGACGCTTTGAAAGTTTCCTTTCGAAGTCCGGAGAGCTTTGAAAGAAAATGGCTCGTTTCTTTAAAAGCCTCCGGAGCTTTGCAAGTCCCCTTTCAAAGTTTCCCGCGCTTTGAAAGAATCAGGCTGTTTTCTTTCAAAGCTCCGGAGGCAGAGCCGTGAACCCCGCAGACTTCCATGCTCCCGACGCCGGCAAGGTGATCCAGGCCCCCGGCGGGTACGCGGCGTTCGTTCCCGCTCCGCTTCCTCCGAATTTGACGTACGACTCCGGAATGGTCCGTGCTCTCTCCCGTGCCGATGCCGCCCTGAGCGAGCTGTCGGGGCTCGGTCGCCAGCTCCCCAATCCCCATCTCCTGATCGCGCCCTATGTGAGGCGCGAGGCGGTGCTCTCCTCGCGGATCGAGGGCACCCGCGCCAGCCTTTCGGACCTGCTGCTGGACGAAGCGGACGGAGACCGGCCCGAGGACGCCGACGTTCGAGAGGTGCGGAATTACGTGGCGGCGCTGGAAGAGGGACTCGAACGCCTGCGGGACCTTCCTCTATCTCTGCGCCTCGTCCGCGAGCTGCACGAGCGGCTGATGCAGGGAGTGCGGGGCGACCGGGCCACGCCCGGGGAGTTCCGGCGTTCCCAGAACTGGATCGGCCCCGCCGGCAGCACCCCGGCGACGGCGCCCTACGTGCCGCCGCCGCCTCAGGAGATGATGGACTGCCTGGCGAATTGGGAGGAATTCCTGCACGACCGGGAAGGATTCCCGGACCTCGTCCAGTGTGCCCTGATGCACGAGCAGTTCGAGGCCATCCATCCCTTCCTGGATGGAAATGGCCGGGTGGGCCGGCTCCTGATCACCCTGTTCCTCGTCGAGCGGGGTCGCCTGTCCGAGCCTTTGCTCTACCTTTCGGACTACATCGAGGCGCATAGGCAAGAGTATTACGACTCCCTCCAGCGGGTCCGGACGGAGGGGGATTGGCGGGGCTGGCTTCACTTCTTCCTCGCCGGCATCGAGCAGACGGCGCGGTCAGCCGTCCGTCAGGCCAGCCGGCTCATGGACCTCCGCGAGTCCTACCGCCAGCGCCTGAGCCGGAAGCCCAACGCCCTGAAGCTGCTGGACGAGCTGTTCGTGAACCCGTATCTCACCGCCTCGCGGGCCGTGCGGATCCTGGGCGTCTCGGACCCTACGGCCCGTCACGCCATCGCCCTCCTCCAAGAGGAAGGGCTGCTGAGTGAGATGACGGGCCGGAGCTGGGGACGGATCTATCTGGCGCGCCCGATCCTGGAAGCCCTCGAGGACCGCGCCTGACGGCAGGCCGCCGTTCCTCCGCCCGCCGGAACGTCTCCAGCGCCAGGGCGATGACCTCCTCTCCCGCGATCTTGATCGAGCCCAGGTGATCCGCCCCGGGGACGATCCGGTGCTCGGCGCCGGCGAGACCGGCGAGGGTACGGGTGTCTTCCGGACGGACTCCGCGGTCGCGCTCGCCGCTGACGTAGGCGACGGCCCCGAGGGACATCGAGCCCGCGTGGCGGCGGGCGTCCAGGTACCGGTAGCAGGGCCGAAGGAACGAGCGGAAGAAGAGATAGAACGGCCGCCCCAGCGGCGCCACGCGCCACGACCACTCCAGGAGGTGGGGAGCGGCGTCCTCGAACATGGCGCCGGTCACGAGGTCCGTCCGGCCCAGGAGGGGATGGGCCCAGTAGCCGCCCCCGCTGACGCCCCAGACGTGGCGGGGCAGCTCGCCGGCCCGCTGGTGAAGGATCTCCAGCCCCGCCTCGACGTCGCGGTCGAAGAACCCGTGAGGCGCGCCGCTGCCGCCGAAGCCTGGGAAGTCGAGGGTCAGGACGTGGTACCCGGCGGCCCGCAGGGCCTCGATCCGTCCCCGCAGATGGAAGTAGGACTTGCCCCAGACCAGCCAGGGATGGAGCAGGAGGACGGCGCCCCGGGGACGGTCCGGCGCCGGAAACCAGGTCGCCGCGAGGACGCCGCGCCCATGCCGCCGAGGTATGGCGACGTCCTCGAAGGGCGCCAGCCGCTCAGGGGTTTCCGGCGGCTCGATCCGCGACAGCTTGGGCGAAAGCGCCAGGAAGAGGTTCATCGAGAGCCGCTCCAGCCAGGCTGGAGGCCTTGTCGGCACTGATTGCGGGTCCATTCCAGCCCCCCTCTCTGGGAGTTAGGCTTGAAAAGGACCCGCGTGTTACAGGGCTCAGGCCGACAGGAACAGCCCCTCGATCGTGCCCTGGATCTGCAGCGCCGCCTCGTAGGGATCGGGAGCGTTGCGGATCGGCCGGCCGACGACGATGTAGTCGGCGCCGCTGCGGAAGGCCTCCTCGACGGTCGTCACCCGCTTCTGGTCGTCCGCCGGGCGGTTCTCGACGGGGCGGATGCCCGGCGTCACGATCAGCAGCTTGCCGCCCAGGTGGTCGCGCAGGGCCTTGGCCTCCAGGCCCGAGGAGACGACGCCGTCGCAGCCGATCTCCAGGGCGCGGCGGGCGCGGGAGAGCACCAGCCGGTGGACGTCCACCTCGAAGCCGAGGTCCTTCAGGTCCCCCTGGTCGAGGCTGGTCAGCACGGTCACGGCGAGGATCTTCAGGTCCCCCTTCTCGCGGCAGGCCGCTTCCAGGATGCCGTCGTTGCCGTGCACCGTGGTCAGGGTGATGGGCCGCCGGCTGAGCTGGCGCACGGCCGAGCGCACCGTCTCCGGCACGTCGAAGAGCTTCAGGTCGGCGAAGACCTTCTTGTCCTGCTCCACCAGCCAGTCGATCAGCTCGAAGTAGCCGCCGCTCGCGAACAGCTCGAGCCCGACCTTGTAGAACTGCACCGCTTCTTTCAAGGTGAGGACCAGCTGCCTGGCCTCCTCGACCGTCGGGACGTCGAGGGCGAAGATCAGCCGGTCTTCGGGGGGAATCGTCTTGGTGGAGAGGTAATTGGGATCGCCGGTCTCGGGGTGCTTCGGGTCGTCGAAGGTGCTCTCAGTCATTTGTGCCCTCCGAGGAGCGAACCTAGCACACCCCTGGCGCTAAGATATCCCTCCATGCTCGAACGCATCTTCCACGTCCGCGCGGCCGGCTCGACGCCGGGGCGGGAGGTCCTCGGCGGGGTGACGACCTTCCTCACCATGGCCTACATCCTGGCCGTCAACCCCGTCTTCCTGACGGCGGCGGGCATGCCGGAGCAGGGCGCCATCGTCGCGACCGCCCTGAGCGCCGCCTTCGCCACCTTCCTCATGGCCTTCCTGGCCAACTACCCGATCGCGCTCGCGCCGGGGATGGGGATGAACGCCTTCTTCGCCTACGGCATCTGCGTCGGCGCGGGCGTTCCCTGGCAGACGGCGCTGGGGATGGTGTTCTGGGCCGGCATCGCGTTCGTGCTGCTGACGGTGACGGGCGCCCGCCAGGTGCTCGTGCGCGCCGTGCCCGAGGTCATCAAGCTGGCGGGAGCCGTGGGCATCGGCCTCTTCATCGCCTTCATCGGCCTCCAGCACGGCGGCATCGTGCGCGCCGACAAGGCCACGATGGTGGCCCTGGGCGACCTCTCCTCGCCCGCCGCCCTCCTGACCCTGTTCGGCGTCGGGGTCTCCCTGGTCCTGATGGCCATGGGCGTGCGCACGGCCATCTTCTGGGGGCTCGCCGCCACTTTCGCCGCGAGCCTGCTGACCGGCCGGATCCAGGCGCCGGCCGCGCTGGCCTCCGCGCCGAGCCTCGATCTCCCGGGTCTGCAAATCGACTTCCTGGGCGCCCTGCGTCTCCAGTACCTGCCGCTGATCCTGGTGCTCCTCTTCTTCGCCCTGTTCGACACGCTGGGCACGCTGATGGGCCTGGCCCACCAGGCCGGCCTCCTGAAGGACGGCGAGCTGCCGCGCATCGGCCGGGCGCTCACGGCCGACGCCCTGGGGATGGTGGGCGGCGCCCTCGCCGGCACCTCGCCCGTGACCTCCTACATCGAGAGCGGCTCGGGCGTGGGAGTGGGGGCGCGGACGGGCCTCGCCAGCGTGGTCACGGGCACGCTCCTGCTGGCCTCGCTCTTCTTCACGCCCCTGGTGGGGATGATCAGCCGCCCCGACGCCGGCGGTTTCACGCCCATCACCTCGCCGGCGCTGATCCTGGTCGGCACCCTCATGGTGCTCGCCGTGCGCGAGATCGACTGGGCGGACATGACGGAGGCGGCCCCGGCCTTCTTCACCGCCCTCCTGATGCCGCTGACCTTCAACATCTCCCACGGCCTGGCGGCGGGGATCGTGGTCTACGTCCTGGTCAAGGCGGCCGCCCGGCGGGGGCGCGAGGTACACTGGCTGATGTACGCGCTGGCCGTGCTGTTCGTGCTGCGCTACGCGTTCCTGCCGGCCTAGAACAGCGTGTAGATGAACGGCGCCGTCGCCTGGCTGGTGACGACCAGCAGGATCACGAGCCCCAGGATGAGCACCAGGGGCACGATCCAGTACACCTTGTTCTGCTTGGCGAACTGGACGATCTCTCCGAGGAACGAGCCGAAGTAGCGGAGCTTTCTCATATGGTTTCTATTCTAGCTCGGGATCAATCTAGCTGGAATTCCTGCCGCCAGTCACCCTTCTCCTCGAGCCGCGGCTGCGCCGTCTTCTCGAGCAGGAAGGGGCCGAGCACCAGGTAGTCCATCTCCGTGCGCATGAAGCACCGGTAGGCGTCTTCCGGCGTGCAGACGATCGGCTCGCCGCGCACGTTGAAGCTGGTGTTGACGATCACCCCGTAGCCCGTGAGCTTCTCGAACTCCGTGAGGATCGCGTGGTAGCGGGGGCTCTCCTCGCCCACGGTCTGGATGCGGGCCGAGTAGTCGACGTGGGTGATGGCGGGCACGTCCGAGCGCGGCCGGTTCACCCACTCCGTCAGCGGCAGGCCGCTCTCGTCGCCCCGCTTCGGCACCCGCCGCCGCTCCACCACGTCCGCCACCAGCAGCATGTAGGGCGACGGCCGGTCGAGCTCGAAGTAGTCCGACACCCGCTCCTCCAGCACGCTGGGGGCGAACGGCCGGAAGCTCTCCCGGTACTTGATCTTCAGGTTCATCACCGACTGCATCTTGGGCGACCGCGCGTCGCCGACGATCGATCGGCCGCCCAGGGCCCGCGGGCCGAACTCCATCCGCCCCTGGCAGAGGCCGACGACGTTCTCCCCGGCGATCAGCTCCGCGATGCGCCGCGCCCAGTCCCCCTCCGGCAGCTCCTCGTGGGGGAGCTTGTGGAAGTCCAGGTACTCCTTGATCTGGTCGCGCGAGAACTCCGGCCCCAGCAGCGAGCCGCGCATGGCGTCCCGCGGCTTGCCGTTGGACACCGTCACCGTCCGCGGCTTGTCCATCGCGTTGTGCCACACGGCGAGGGGCGCTCCGAGGGCGCCGCCGGCGTCGCCGGCCGCGGGCTGGATCCAGATGTCGTCGAAGATCCCCTCGCGCAGCAGCACGCCGTTGGCGACGCAGTTGAGGGCCACGCCCCCGGCCATGCAGAGGTTGCGCTTGCCCGTGATCTCCCGGGCGTGGCGGGCCAGCTTGAGGACGATCTCCTCCGTGACCTCCTGGATCGACCGCGCGAGGTCCATCTCCCGCTTCGAGATGGGCGACTCCGGCGGCCGCGCCGGCCCGCCGAAGAGGGCCGCGAACTTGTCGTTCGTCATCTCCAGGCCGTCGAGATAGCCGAAGTAGTCCATGTTCATGCGGAACGAGCCGTCGTCGCGCACGTCCAGCAGCTCCCGCTTGATGACGTCCGTGTACGTCCCCTCGCCGTAGGGCGCGAGGCCCATCAGCTTGTACTCGCCCGAGTTCACCTTGAAGCCGGTGAAGTAGGTGAAGGCCGAGTACAGCAGGCCCAGCGAGTGGGGGAAGGCCATCTCCCGGATCAGCCGCAGCCGGTTGCCCTCGCCGACGCCGATCGTCGTCGTGGCCCACTCGCCGACGCCGTCGAGGGTCAGCACCGCCGCCTCCTCGAAGGGCGAGGGGTAGAAGGCCGACGCCGCGTGCGACTCGTGGTGCTCGGTGAAGAAGATCTCCTTGGGATCGCCGACGCCGCAGCGCTCCAGGGCCTCCTGGATGTGGGGCGGAATCCACAGCTTCTCGCGCAACCACACCGGCACGGCCATGACGTAGGAGCGCAGCCCCTTCGGCACCACCGAGAGATAGGTCTCGAGAATGCGGTGGAACTTGAGCAGCGGCTTGTCGTAGAAGACGACCCCGTCCAGCTCTCCCTTGCCGACGCCGCCCTCGGCGAGGCAATACCGCACGGCGTTGTAGGGGAAGCCCTCGTCGTGCTTCTTGCGCGTGAACCGCTCTTCCTGGGCGGCGGCCACGATGCGCCCCTCGTCCACCAGGCAGGCGGCCGAGTCGTGGTAGTAGCAACTGATGCCGAGGAGCTTCACGGCTAGAACTGCTTGCGATAGGACTCGGGGGTCTTCTCGCGCTCCGTCGGCGTCCAGTAGGTGGGCAGGCGCCGGTCGGCGCCCTTCGTGATCGCGAGCTTGCCGCGTGCCCGCAGCACCAGGCCGATGGGCAGGAAGACGAGGTAGAAGAGCACCGGCATCAGCACCCAGGTCACGGCCGAGCCCACGGCATGGGCGAAGCGGTCGAGCCCCCGCGTCAGCCCCTTGTAGAGGCCCAGGGGGGACAGCATGGCGAGCAGGACGATCGCGAGTGCGATGGCCGCGATCACCGCCGCCGCGACCGGCCGGTGGAGCCAGAAGTAGAAGAGGGCCGCCACCGCGAGGCCGATGACGCCGCCGATCAGCCCCTTCCGCCGGTTGGCCGCCGCCTCGCGGGCACGGGACTCCGTCGCCCCGGCGGCGCGGTCGCGCCAGCTCCAGGCGATGGACGAGGCTTCAGCCCGGGATTGCGATTGTAGGTCCGGCATGCGTATTTATCTTGAGAAGAAGGGAATCTCTCGTAAAAGCGGCGCGTATCCTACAGGATCGATGCCTGGGCGGCCAGCGCGACAGGATAGTCCGGAATGACGAAGATGGCAAAGACGGGCAATGACGCTGGAGGAGCGTTCCTCCCCCTGTGAGGGGGCGGGTTGGGACAGGGGGAGGTTAGGAGGGGGCGCCTCGGTAAAGAAAACGCCTTTGCACGTGCCTGCCTGCCCACCCTCGGACGCGGAGGGCACGAAGCGAAAACGAGGGTTTCCGGGGAGATGTACCTGCCGGGAACGCCCCCTCCTGGCCTCCCCCTGGCCAACCCGCCCCCTCCCCCAGGTGGAGGAACGCCTCCGGGACGTCCCCGTGCCGGGGATAGAATGCCCGCCCATGCCGCCCCCCCTTCCGCCCATTTCCCGGTCCCTCGATCTCGCCGGCTTCCGCATCGGCCACGGCACCGACCGCGACGCCCTGACGGGCGCCACCGTCATCCTCTGCCCGGCAGGAGCGCTCGCCGCGGCCGAAGTGCGGGGATCGGCCACCGGCACGCGGCAGTTCGACGCCCTGGTTTCCGGCCAGCACGTGTCCAGCAAGGCGCACGCGGTGGTGCTCGCCGGCGGCAGCGCCTTCGGCCTCTCCGCCGCCGATCCGGTCGTCGAATGGCTGGCGAGCCGGGGCCACGGCTTCCCGACGGGCATCGCCCCCGTGCCGCTCGTCCCCACGGCCATCCTCTTCGACCTCTGGCTCGGCCGGCCGGTCCCTCCCGGCCGCGACGTGATCGAGGCGGCCCTGGCCTCGGCGGACGGCGGGCCGGTCGGCCTGGGGAGCGTCGGGGCGGGCACCGGCGCCACCGTCGGCAAGGCGCTCGGGCCGGCGAACGGCATGAAGGGAGGCTTCGGCTTCGCGAGCCTCACCGTGCCGGGCGGCCCGACGGTCGCCGCCGCCGTGGCCGTGAACGCCTTCGGCGACGTCCGCCGGCTCGACGGCACTCCCCTCGCGGGCTGCCGCACGGCGCCGGATGGGCGCGAGCTCGCCTCGGCCGAGCGCGTCCTGGCCTATCTGCCCCCCGAAACGCCGCACCCCTGGGAAGGCAACACCACGCTCGCCGTGGTGATGACTGACGTCGCCCTGCCCAAGGCCGCCCTCCTCAAGGTCTGCCAGATGGCCTTCGGAGGCTTCTACCGCACCCTCGCCCCGGCCCTTTCCCTGTTCGACGGCGATCTCATCGTCGTCCTCTCCTCGGGCGAACGCCGGGCGCACGTCAACCAGGTCGGCGTGCTCGCCGAACGGGCGGTCGCCGAGGCGATCCTGACGGCGGTCGAGGAGGCGGACGGGTTCGGGCTGCTGCCGGCGGCGCGGGATCTCTAGGGCCCTCGCCTCCGCGGCCCCGCCCGGGCATAAATGCCCGGGCTATTGAAAAGAGCCCCCTGAAGGGGACTCAGTCGGCTTTAGCCGGCTGTTCTGACTAGCCCCGGCATTTATGCCCGGGCGGGGCCGAGGAGACTGAGGATTTGAAGAGCAGAGGATAGGTGAGGGCTCTTCTTGCGCTACCATCCTTCCAGGATTTTCACCATGAAGCGCACCCGCTCGCCACGCGACCTCTGGGCGTCCCTGCTGCCCACCGTGGGCGCCGCCGTGGCGCTCGCCGTGGCCTACCGCGTCCCGGCGCTCGTCGTCGCGGAGCCCATGCCGGCCTGGCTGCTGGTGACCCTGCTCCTGGCCGGCGCCGCCCTGGCGTGCCACCGGCCGGCGGCGGGCATCAGCACCCTCGGCCTCGCCACGATGGCCCTGCCGGCGACCTTCCTGCTCTCCGGAGCGGCGCCGGCAGCCGCCCTGGCCGCCTCGGTGTTCCTCGTCTCCGAAATGGCGCTCCGCATCGTCCGGCGGATCGGATCGTTCCAGCCGGCCGAGCGCCGCGGCTTCTTTCCGCGGGCCCTGGAAGTCACCGGCCGCGCCATCCTGGCGACCCTCGGCGCGGGTTGCGCCTGGGCCTGGTTTCCCGGCCGGTGGCCGCCGGTCGCCATCCTGACCGCCCTGGCCGGCGTCTACTTTGTCCTCTGGATCGCCCTGGAGACGGCGGACCAGAAGATCCGCCGGCCCGAGGCGCCCCTGCGCTTCCGGCAGATCCTCGTCCCCCTCTCCGTGGACGCGGGCGGCTGGATCGCCGGCGGCGCCCTCTTCCTGGTGGGCGCCCGCGCCGGCTGGCCCCTCGCCGCCTTCCTCGCCGCCTGCTTCGCGGGCCTGGCGATCGAGACGGCCCGCCACGGCCTGCTCCGCGAGAAGGCCCAGAACCGCGCCCGCGACCTCGAGACCCTGCGCCGCGCCGGCCAGCGGATGAGCACCCCCGCGGAGGAGATGACGGCCATCGCGGACCGCATCCGCATCGAGTGCTCGCGGGTGATCCCGAAGCTCTTCTGGTTCCAGTTCGAGGCGCTGGCTCCCGGCAGCGAGTTCAAGAGCTGGTGGTGGGGCCCCCAGTCCGAGGCCTTGGAAGAGGGCGTCCCCGAGCCCGACCGCTACGCGCCCGCCCTGCCCGGTTTCCACCGCCGCACGCCCTGGCAGATCCTCGAGCGCCAGCTCCGCAGCCGGCCGGACGGCACCGTGCTCGGCCGCATCCGCCTCTGGTGCGACCCGCGCCGCGTCGAGCCCCGCCAGGTCGAGCTGCTCGACCGGCTCCTGCCGCAGATGACCGGCTCCGTCCAGCGCCTCCTCCTCGACCGCGAGGCCAAGGAGGACCCGCTCACCGGCGTCGCCATGCGCCGCGTCCTTGAAAAGCGCCTCCACGAAGCGCACCAGCGCTGCTGCGAGACGGGCGGCTCGATGGCCGTGATCCTCTGCGACCTCGACCACTTCAAGCGCATCAACGACACCTACGGCCACCCGGCGGGCGACGCCGCCCTCATCGCCGTGGCCGGCGTGCTCAAGGGGCTGCGCCGCGCCGAGGACCTCTGCTGCCGCTACGGCGGCGAGGAGTTCGTCCTCCTGATGGAGGCCATCAGCGGGGAGGATGCCCTGGCGATCGCCGATCGTCTCCGCCAGGCCATCGAGTCCCTGGACTTCCAGGTGGAAGAGCAGCGTGTCCCCCTCACCCTGAGCGCCGGCGTCGCCTCCTTCCCCGAGCTCTACATCAAGACCGCCGCCGAGCTGATCCTCTTCGCCGACGAGGCCCTCTACGAAGCCAAGCGCCGAGGCCGCAACCGCTGCCTCCTCGACATCGGCCAGGGGCGCTACATGGATAAAGATGGGGCCCTGCTGACAAGCGAGGACACGCCGCCGGTGACGGAGATGCCACGGATTTTCGCGTAGGCCGCCATCCCCGAACGTTCGACTTCCCTTCCGGAGCGTTCCTCTTCCCTTGAAGCACGGCTGATTTCCACTCGCGAACGTTCGTTTTTCTCTTGAGAACGTTCGACGGGCCGCGGCCAACGTTCGCGTTCGGCCGTGGAGCGTTCGACACGGCAGGACGAACGTTCGTCTTCGCCTTGCGAACGTTCGTCATCCGTTTGGGAACGTTTCAATCTCGCTTGCGAACGTTCGTCCCACCTTTTTGAGCGTTCAACGTTCCCTGTCGAACGTTCCCAAGGCGCGGGAGACGGGTACACCTTCCCGGATTCCGGGATCTTCCACCCGAGATGCAGGATCGGATCATTGCCGGCCATAAAGGCCTTATCTCCAGGCAGGTCTTCAGGGCAAAAAACAATAACGGCAAATTTGTTGACATTTAGGCATCCGTCGCCCTATCATCCCCTCCGTCACGAAGCAGGATCTGCCTGATCGGCTGCCTGGGACGACGGGGTCCCGGAGAAAGGAGGAGTGCGTCCAGAGAGATCCGAAGGAACGTCCATTGGGGCCCGAAATGGCCTCGGAAATCAAACGCGGTTACGACAAACTTAGAAAGGGAAAAACATGCCTGGAATCACGTTTCAAAGAATCGTCGGAGATTGTGAGCTGTTGAGCTCGAACCTGAAGCCGCTGCTTACCGAGATGCCGCTCCTGCAGGAGGAGTCTTCTGCTCTGGATACCCTCATCGCCAAGGCGAAATCGCTCGGGAACGAGCAGGAGGTCCTGACCGGCCGCCTGCGCGAGATCACGAGACTGCGCCAGGAGACCCAGCGCGAGAGTCAGGACATGCGGAGCCGGGTCGCGTCCCTGCTCCGGGGCAAGCTCGGGTTCAAGAACGAGAGCCTTCTCGGCTTCGGTATCCCGCCACGTAAGCGGGCCCGCAAGAAGCCGGAGAAGACGGCGGATCCGAAGCCGGTGCCGGGGGATTCTGTGCCGCCGGCTGCCAGCCCCGGAGCCAATCCGGTAGGCATCCAATAACTTGAGGGGGGCCCGCGCGGCTCCCCTCCTTTTCGTTTGGGACATCCGCGATAGATTAGAGCCATGAGCCCCAGCCCGAAGAACGCCATGCGCCCCGAGATCAAGCACATCCTCGATACCCTGAAGACCGCGATCCGGGTCCTCGGGTTCACCGTCCGGGACATCGAGAAGGAGCTCGGTTACAGCGGGGGGTATCTGAGCCGGGTCTTCTCGGGGACCATCGAGCTCAAGATGGAGCATGTGATCGACATCGCGAAGGCGCTGGAGATGGCGCCCGAGGAGATCCTGGCCTTCATCTACCCGCACCTCCAGGACCCGCCGAGCCGCGCCGCCTGGGATCTCTGGCAGCGGGTCGGGGGCACCGCGCCGACCGGCACGTTCCGCATCCGGCAGATGTCGGAAGAGGAAGCGGCCGACGAGAAGATGGAGCGGAGCCTGCGGCGCGCTCTGGGCCGGGTCCTCGGCGACATCGCGAGGACCGTCAACGAGCAGGCGCTCCTCGATGCGGCCGCCGATGCGGACGAAGAGTAGGTCAAAAAGAGCCCTGTAAGGAATGTAAAGTTTCGGCCCTCCCCAGGGAGCGCGGCTGCTAAACTCACAGGCCAAAGCCATTGCGGCTGCCCAGATTCATCGACCCAGGAGGTCCCGCAGATGTTCCGTCGTTTTTCCCTCGTGCTGATCCTCGGTCTCGCCGCCCGCCTCGCGGCGGCTTTCCAGACCGATTCCGTTCTCCTTCCGGATACCGCTTTCAAAGCAACGCCGGTTCCCGCTCTGCGGCTGGTGGAATCGATGTCCGTCGAGCCCCTGGCCGTGCTGAAGCCGGCGGACAAGGGCGCCGGCGATCAACTGGATGCGATCGCGGCCTGGAACCACTCGCGCAGGGTGCCGGCGAAGAACGGCTTCTCGCGGCCGCTGCCGGCGGAGAAGCCGGTGCGGTTCACCAAGGCTCTCCTGAAGAGCCTGCCGAACCGGCTGTCCGGAGGAGCGCTCCTGGTGCCGCCGTCGGGCGGAGTCGTCTGGGGCGCGGAGACGCGGGTCGAGGGAGCCCACCGGCTTCGCCTGCACCTCTCCGGGGTGAGCCTGCCGAAGGGCACGCGGATCTGGGTCTACGGGGAAGCGGGCACCGGGGAGGAGGTTTCCGTCCTGGCCGAGGACGTCACCGTCCAGGGCGAGATCTGGACGCCGAGCGTCGCGGGGCCCGCCATCCGCCTGGAGGTCCGGCTGCCGGAAGACGGTCTCGACGGCGCGGGCTTCACGGTCGACCGGGTGCTCGAGCTGTTCGAGCTGAACGGCGACGGCTCGCCGGTCGTCGGCCTGGCCCTCAAGGCGGACTTCAGCTGCGTCCAGGACGCCGCCTGCTACGGGGTGGCCCAGAGCGCGAGCCTGGACGTCCAGAAGCGCGCCACGGCGCTGCTGGAGTTCGTGGATGGCGGCCAGGGCTACCTCTGCTCGGGAGCGCTCCTGAACGACACGGACAACTCCACCACGATCCCCTACCTCCTGACGGCGCACCACTGCTTCGACACGCAGGCTTCGGCGTCCACGCTCGAGGCCTTTTTCGATTACATCGATTCGAGCTGCGGCGGCGCCGCGCCCAGCCTGGCCACCCGGCCCAAGTCCGTGGGGTCCACTCTGCTGGCCACGGGGGCGGGCTCCGACTTCACCTTCGTCCGTCTCAGCAGCCTCCCCGCGGGCCGCGGCCTCCTCGGCGTGACGTCCGATACCGTGACGAACGGCACGGTCATCCACCGCCTCTCCTTCCCCGACGGCCAGCCCATGCGCTACTCGCGGGGCACCGTCAAGACGAGCGGAGAAACCTGCGACGGCATATCGAGGCCGAATTTCCTCTACAGCCTCACGGACCTCGGCGGCACCTTCGGCGGCAGCTCGGGCTCGGCGGTCGTCCGCGCCTCGGACGGCCGGGTCGTGGGCCAGCTCCTCGGCTCCTGCGGTTTCAATCCCGACGAGGGGTGCGACCGCAGCAACGACGACGTCGACGGCGCCATGGCGTTGACCTGGCCCGCGGTCTCGGCCTGGCTGGCCCCCGTGGTCACGAATCCCAGCGTCTGTACGCCCGGTCCGACCACGCTGTGCCTCAACGCCGGCCGCTTCAAGGTGGAGGGCACGTACCAGACGGCGGGCGGGTTGTCGGGTCCTGCGCAGGTGGTGAAGCTGACGGACGACACGGGCTACTTCTGGTTCTTCACGCAGGCCAACGTCGAGGTCGTGGTGAAGGTCCTGAACGCCTGCACCCGGCAGAGGTACTGGGTCTTCGCGGGCGGCCTCACCGACGTCAACGTCGTGACCACCGTGACGGACACGCAGACGGGCGCGGTGAAGGTCTACACCAACCCCCTGGGCGCGAAGTTCCAGCCGGTTCAGGACACGTCGGCATTCTCGACGTGCCCGTGAGGCGGGATTGATGGAGGAGCTCCTGGGAGCGCCGGCGTCCCGCCGGCCTACTAACTTAGTTGGTCAAGCCGGCGGGACGCCGGCGCTCCCAGGGAGACCTCCACCAGGAGACAGAGCACTAGTTTCTTCTACGGCGGCGGCGGAGCCTCCTCCGCCACCGGCTGATCCCCGCCTTCCCCGCCCTCCGGCGCGTCCTCTGCCTTTTCTTCCCCTCCGAAGATCTTCGTCAGCCTGCTCTTCAGGAAGTCGCTGAAGCGCAGGCCGAACTCGTGCTGCGTCTCCTCGAAGAAGACCTCGTGCTTGAGGGTGCAGATCCCCGTGGGCTTCTGGCCGGGGAGGAAGATCTCGTCGAGCCGTGACGGGCAGGCGGGACGGGCGCGGAGGCCGCTGTCGCGGCAGATGACGGCGTGCTCCAGGCCGGGCGGCTCGGCGGGCTTGGTGCTTGGCGCGTCGGGGAGGGCGGCCTTCATGTAGCGGCCCCAGATGGGCAGGGCGGCGCGGGAGCCGGAGAGAGTGGTGGCGCCCGGGTTGTCCCGGCCCACCCAGACGACGGTGACGCGGTCGGGCCGGTAGCCGGCGAACCAACTGTCGCGGGCCTCGTTGGTCGTCCCCGTCTTGCCGGCGAGGGGGCCGGGGATGCCGTAGCGCCGCACGCCCCGCGCCGTGCCGCGCTCGACGACGCCTTCGAGGACGGAGGTCGTGACGTAGGCGACCTGCGCGGAGAGGACGCGCTCGGGCTTCTCCGCCTTGGGCTCCGGGAGCGGCTTGCCCTCGGCGTCGAGCACGGTCGCGAGGCCGTGCAGGACGGGCCGCACGCCGCCGTTCGCCAGGGTGGAGTAGACGGTGGCGATCTCGCGCGGCGTGACCTCGGCCGAGCCCAGGGCCATGGCGGGGACGGGGTCGATGTCGGACTCGATCCCCATCCGATGGGCCGTCGCCGCCACCTTGTCGAGCCCGACGTCCATGGCGAGGCGGATCAGCGGCACGTTGCGGCTCTGCTCGAGGGCCGTGCGGGCGGTGATCCAGCCGCGGTAGCGGCCGTCGGCGTTGCGCGGCGTCCAGCGGTCCCTGCCGGTCTTCAGGGTCAGCGGCTCGTCGCGCACCTTGGTGGCGACGGAGATCTTGCCGGTCTCGAGGGCCGTCACCAGCACGATGGGCTTGAAGCAGCTCCCCGCCTGGCGGTGGGCCTGGGAGACGCGGTCGAACTCGCTCTTCTCGAAGTCGCGCCCGCCGACGTAGGCGAGGATGGCCCCCGAGTGGGGATCGACGGAGACGAGCGCCGCTTCGAGCGGATCGGCGCCGCGCCGGCCCCGGCGGTCGAGCTCGTCCAGGGTCTTGTTGACGGCCTTCTGGGCCAGGCCCTGGTCCCGCATGGCAAGGGTCGCGAAGAGGTGGATGCCGCGGTCGCCCAGCCGCCGGAGGCCGAAGCGCTCGCGGGCCTCGTTGGCCATGGCGTCGGCGAAGTGGGGCGCGGGCCGGCGGCCCAGGCGCATGGCCGAGGTCTCCAGGGGAGTGGCGAGGGCGCGTTCGAGACGGGCGGTGTCGATCCACTCCAGCTCGGCCATGCGCCGCAGCACCTGGTCGCGCCGCTCCAGCGCGTGGTCGGGATGGGCGAGCGGCGAGTAGAAGGCCGGCGACTTGATCATGCCGGCGATGACGGCGGCCTCTTCGAGGGTCAGCTCGGTGGCGTCCTTGCCGAAGTAGGCCCGGGCGGCGGTGCCGAGGCCGTAGTACTGGATGCCGCCGCCGCCGCCGAGGTAGATGCCGTTGAGATAGCCCTGGAGGATGTCGCGCTTGCTGTGATGGACCTCGACCGCGACGGCGATGACGGCCTCGCGGATCTTGCGGAAAACGCTCCGCTCCGAGGTGAGGAAGACGTTCTTGACGAGCTGCTGGGTGAGGGTGCTGCCGCCCTGCGCGACCTCGCCCCGGCGCAGGTTGACCACGAGGGCGCGGACAATGCCCGTGGGCGAGACGCCGGGGTGCCAGTAGAACGAGTCGTCCTCGGCCGCCAGCACGGCCCGCAGGACGGGTTCGGGGAGATCGCGGACGCTCACGGGCCACTTCTCCCGGGAATCCTCGCCGTAGTAGGTGGCGAGGATGGGCGCCTCGAGCTCGATCCGCTCGACCGGCTGGCCGTCCGCCCGGATCTCCGAGATCTTGCCGCGCCGGAGCTGCAGCAGGAGGAGCTGGCCCGGGACGGGGCCCTTCGGAGTCATGTGCCGCCGGAGCCGGACGGCAAGGGCGTCGTCCGAGGTGCGGTAGCGGCCGGGAGGAATCCCCTCGCCGTCATAGGAGTGGTAGCCCAGATCCTCCAGCTCCGTGGCAAGGGCGGCGGGGCTCGTCTCATCTCCCACCCGCACCTCGGCCGGAGCGCCGTAGATCCGCGACGGCGCGTTCTCCGGCCCGGCGCCGATGTCGCCGAAGGCCTTGAGATAGGGGAAGAGCAGCCAGACCGTCGCGACGAAGAAGACCGCGAGCACGCCGCCGAGGCCATAGAGGAGCCGGCGGAGCCGCGGATGCGCCCGGATCAGCCGCCGCCAGGCGGCCAGGCGCGGCCGTCGCCACGGACGCCGGCGACGCTCGACGGTTCGTTCCTCGTCCGGAGGCAGGGACGGCAGCGGTGAAGGATCGGCGGGTTGGGTCATCGAGGGGATGATGATGCCATAGACGGCGGGCGGGCCTGCCGCCCGGGCCCTCATCCCTGTCCCTTCTCCCACCGCACTCCCCCCGAACCGGGAGAAGGGAACGCTCCATGAGCGGCCGAGCTTGTAGGGTGCGCTGTGCGCACCTTCAACGACGGTTCTGGTGCGCACAGCGCACCCTACGAGCAATACCGGCTGTGTTGCGTCCCCTTCTCCCGGGTGGCGGGAGTGCGGTGGGAGAAGGGACAGGGATGAGGGTCCGCCCCGAAGGGGCGCTAGCGGGAGGGAAGGGGCCGGGAGAGAAGCGCCGGGGAGGTGAGCCGCCTACGGCAACGGCAGCAACGGCGCCCAGGCCCACTCGGGCCGCTCGCCGCCGTCGACCGCCATCTCCTGCTTCTCGCTCATCAGATCGAGCGGCTCGGCGGCCTTGCGGAGGCTCTGGTACTCGGCGCGGTTGCCGCGCACGGCGTCGTCGATCCAGCCGGGCTTGTGGGCGCCCGCGAGATCGCCGGCGACGTCCGAGGGGATGAAGAAGGCGTCGTCGGGCTCGGCGAGGAAACGGCGCTCGGCGGCGCTCCGGGCGAGGGCGCGGTAGAGCGGGGTGAGCTGGTTGAGGGCGGCGCGCCAGGCTTCGCGGAACCGCCCCCGATAGCGGTCGTGCGGCGGGACGGGGTGGCGCTCCAGGGCGTGGCGGGCGGCGAAGGCCTGATCCGGCTCCTCCCTCCAGCAGGGCGCTATCGGGTCGGGCAGGCCGAAGCGGGCGAGGTTGCCCCGGCCGCGGGTGCGCAGCGTCCAGGCGCCCTTGCTGAGGACGGGCGGCACGTCCTCGCCGCGCGCCCGCAGGGTCCGGCGGTCGATCGCCGAGATGAGGTCGGCGAGCAGGGCGTCGTTGGTGCGGTTGAGCACGCGGGAAAGACGGTCGCGGAACCGGCGCCAGAGCTCCTCGGGCGTCTCGTTGCCGTTCAGCTCCACGGACCGGACGGGGGGAGGCCGGAAGGGCAGGAGCCGTACCCTATGGAAGGAGAGGGCGGCGGCCAGGGGCCGGGCGATGGCGGGCTGCGAGCCGAACTCGCCGGGCTCCAGCAGGGCGGCGACCACGTCCGCGCCGCCCGGCGCCGGGGTGAGCAGCGAGCGCAGCTCGCGGGCGTCGAGATAGAGCCGCAGCCGGACGATCTTCACCGGCGCGGCCTCCGGCATCGGCAATCCCAGATGATAGAGCGAGTAGCGCAGGCCGGTCGCCACGCCGTGCCGGAGCAGGGTCGCGCCGAAGTGCGACAGCGGTGGCAGTGGGCCCGGCAGCAGCAGGGCGCGGCTGTAGACGGGGCGCGGCTCCGGCTGGATCCTCACGGTCGGCTTTCGACTGCGACGGCTGTCATGAATGGTCCTTCGGATGTTTCTAGTTTGGATATTTCCCGCGCCCGCGAGGGCAAGAGTACCCTACCACGACCCTCGCATGCCGCTCCGTGCCTTGACTTTACGTCCATCAGAAAGATAGAAAACCGCAAAATCAGGCTCTTTTTTCAGCTTTCCCCGGCGAGCGGCCGTTCCGGTTCCTGGCTCTGAGGATGTTACCGGTCCATTCCGCCGCCTTTCTCGGTGGAGGTTCTCATGGACGGCAAACGAATTCTCGTCTTCGCCCTGGGTCTTCTCCTGCTCGTGGCCGGTATGGCCGCGGCGCAAGAGAACGGCCGCATCGAAGGAAAGGTCACCCGGGATGATGGCACGCCGCTCGGCGGTGTCCAGGTCCAGGTCCAGGGATCGGACCGCTCGGCGCAGACCGGCTCCGATGGCACGTACCGGATCGACGGCGTGCCGCCGGGCTCCTACACGCTGACCTTCACGCTCTCCGACAACTCGACCACGGAGACCGGCGTCGAGGTGGCGGCGGGAGCCGCCCGGACGGTGGACAAGTCGGTCGATTGGGACGTCAGCTTCGCCGAGACGATCACCGTGACCTCGGTTTCGCGCCGGGAAGAGCGGGTCACCGACGCGCCGGCGTCCGTCACCGTGCTGTCGGAGCAGGACATCGAGCTCGAGGCGGCCACCGGCCAGGTGCCGAAGCTGCTGGAGTTCACGCCGGGCGTCGACTTCACCCAGAGCGGCCTCTACGACATCAACTTCAACACTCGCGGGTTCAACAGCTCGCTGAACCGCCGCATCCTGACCCTGATCGACGGCCGTGACCCGGCGGTGCCGTTCCTGGGCGCCCAGGAGTGGGCCGCGGTCTCCTTCCCCCTGGACGAGCTCGCCAGCGTCGAGCTGGTCCGCGGTCCCGGCTCCGCGCTCTACGGCGCGAACGCCTTCAGCGGCGTCCTCAACATGACCACCCGGGCGCCCCGCGGCAGCGAGGGAGGCAAGATCCGCCTCTCCGGCGGCGAGCTCAACACCCAGCGCGCCGACTTCCGCTGGGCCAGCCAGTTGGGCGCGGGTTTCTACGGCAAGGTGGTCGGCGGCTACCAGTCCAGCGACGACTTCACGGTCTCGCGGCAGGTCCGGCCCGACTACAGCCGTTTCTGCCAGGGAGCCGGCGCCACCAACTGCCTCCCCCGCGAGGCCGTCGGGCTGGCCGAGGACGACGTCAAGATCGGTTTCGGCGGTCTGCGCCTGGACAAGTACTTCAACGAGACCTCGGTGCTGACGGTCGAGGGCGGCACCGCGGACCTGGCGGGGCCGACCTTCGTCACGGGCATCGGCCGGGTCCAGGTCACGGACGTCACGCGCCCGTGGGGCCGGCTCAACTTCAACACCCCGCACTGGAACTTCCTCACCTACTACGACCAGCGGAAGGCGAAGGACCAGATCGCGCTGGCCTCGGGCGGCCGGCTGTTCGAGGACTCGTCGAACCTGCACGGCGAGCTCCAGGGCAACTACGGCTTCGCCGGCGACCGGGGCTTCCTGGTCGGCGGTATCGCCTATCACCAGCAGAAAGTCGACACCGCCAACGATGCCGGCGTGCAGACCCTGATGGCCGCGGCGAAGGACGAGCACCAGGAGGCCGTCTTCGGCCAGATCGAGTACAGCTTCACGGACCGGCTGAAGGCGGTCGTGGCCGCCCGGGTGGACCAGAGCACCCTGCACGACACGCAGGTCTCGCCCAAGGGCTCGCTGGTCTGGGCCGCCACCCCGAACCACACGTTCCGGCTGACCTACAACGAGGCCTTCCAGGTCGCCAACTACTCGGAGTTCTTCCTCCAGGCGCCGACCATCGTTCCGGGCACGACGATCTCGTCCCTGAATCTCTCCGCGCTCGAGACCGCGCTGCGGCCGCTCCTCGGCGGCACCCAGCTCGGCTTCTCCAGGATCCCCGTCCTGGCCCTGGGCAACAAGGACCTGGAAGTCGAGGAGATCCGCAGCTACGAGTTGGGCTACAACGCCATCCTCGGGCGCAAGGCCTATCTGACCCTCGACTACTACCGGAGCAACATCGAGAACTTCATCACCGACCTGCTGGGCAACGTCGCGGTCGTCAACGGCCAGGTAGTGCGGGTCAACCCGAACTTCAGCGCCTACGCGCCGCCGTCCAGCCTGACGCCACAGGCGCAGGCCACCGTCCTGGGCGCCCTGCGGGCCAACCTGCCTCCGGCCTTGTTCGCCCTGCTCTCGAACCTGCCGAACGGGCAGCCGATCATCGCCCTGGCCTCCTACACGAATGCCGGCGAAGTCGACACGCAGGGCGTCGACGTCGGGCTCAACTACTACTTCACGGACCACTGGCTCTTCGACTTCAGCTACTCCTGGTTCGACTTCGAGGTCAAGAGTCAGTTCCAGGGCGACCGGCTACTGCCGAACGCGCCGGAGAACAAATTCGCCCTCGGCCTCTCGTACACCGGCAGCCGCCTCGGCGGTTCCCTGAAGTACCGCTGGACGGACGACTTCCCCTGGGCGGCCGGCATCTTCGTGGGCGAGGTGCCCTCCTACGATCTGATCGACCTGGGTCTGAGCTATGACATTTCGAGCCACTGGCAGGTGGGTCTGGACGTCAGCAACCTGCTCGACGAAGAGCACTTCCAGTCCTTCGGCGGCGACGTTCTGGGCCGCCGGGCTCTGGGCAGCGTGACGTACTCCTGGTAGGGAATGTAGACCGGCGAGGGGCCGGAATTTGACTCGATCCGGCCCCTGGCTTACACTGACCCGCCTGCGCGTTTCCGTCGGGGCGTAGCGCAGCCTGGTAGCGCACCTGCCTTGGGCGCAGGGGGTCCCCAGTTCAAATCTGGGCGCCCCGATACCGACGGCGCACACGGCTGCCTGTAGCTCAGTTGGATAGAGCGGCGGCCTTCTAAGCCGCGGGTCGGGGGTTCGAATCCCTCCAGGCAGGCCACAGGTTCTTCTCAACCGCGCTTTTTATGCGCCCTTAGCTCAGCTGGATAGAGCGGCAGCCTCCGAAGCTGTAGGTCAGAGGTTCGAATCCTCTAGGGCGCACCATTTATCTCCTCTAGAATCAGCAGTTAGCTCTGAGTCCCGAAACGGGCCCCATGGGGCTTTGTGCTCGGGGACCACTCGCGCACCAAGTCGCGGCTTCCGCCGGACCTTCCCCCCTTCTCCCTGTGGAGTGCCGAGCCGACAGCCTCCAGTGGCTTTGATGGTCCACGATGGCCAACCATCTCGGGTTCCGCTCCGTCGCAGCTTGGCTCACGTCGCTCGCGGAGAACGGGGTTCACGACTTCGATGAGCTATCTACACGACGTCGCGTCGCCGGCAGGAGTTGTACGCGATCTCGGAAGAGAGCGCGATAAGCCTCTCAGGATCAACATCCCGCGCGCCTATTGAGTGGAGTTGGAGCCGCTTCCAACTCGCCTCCCGAGTTACAGGAGGGCTAAGGATCGAGATGGCTCGATGGCTCCTCCAGTGCTGTTGTGAGATTTTGGGGGCCGGCATGAAGCCGGCCCTCTCCATCTTCTAGTAGCATCGATTCTCTCGACCAATACAGTAACCGATCTTCTCAGTCGAGCATGCCGATGTAACGCTTGAGTTGCGTCTCCTCACCGTCAAATTCGTCCTGCAGGATACCTGACGGCAAGGGCAGCTTGAAGGTCGGCGATTGCAGAAGCCTTTCGGCTGACTTGAAAGCACCTTCCGTCCAGCCCTGCTCATCGGAATACGCCTCACCGCAGATGGCGACTCGAGCGTTTTTAAAGGGTTTCATGATGTAGTCGCACACCTCCCAAGGTTTCACGCCAACCTTCCAGGAATGCCAGCCGGCATAGTAGGGGGGACGGGACCACTCCATGTAAAGCCCAAGATTGGCCCGCGGCTGTGCAGGCCCGCGGAGAACTGTGCTGCCGTGAAGGAGGCCGAGTTGATGCTCCGCTCGAACGATCATACTGCGCGGAGCGCCATATCTTTCCAGCACTTCTCGATCCTCAATTAAAAGCGTATTTTTACCTCCCTCCATCCCTATATGAGCCCAGTCTGCTGGTTTGCCTAGCTCGCTCCAGAACTCGATATAGTGCGAGTCGCTGTAGCTTGCCATAATCATCGAATATTGCTCTTCACCAGACAAGCCTAAGGCCGTGGCTCGTTTTTTATTCCATTGATCACGGCCATAATAATAAATTTGCCGCAGAGGCAGGTCTGTGTTTACCTTGCCGGTCACCATGTTGCTGTCCTGAGCCCACCACGGAGAGGAGTATCCCAGGAAGAGCTTGAATAGAGGACGCCCTTCGACCGAGTTGAGCTGATCGAGAAGCCACGTCCTCGGTTCGAGATTTCGGCCAAGCGGATGGATCACATCATCGGCTAGCCGGTCGCCATAAGCTAGACGGATGAGCGCACCCTTGGGCAGTGCCAGTACGACGGATCTAGCAAATATAGTCTCCTTCGTAACGCCGGCGGTGAAATCAAGCTTGACCAAGTTATTGCCAGCGTCCGTGTTCGCCAAGTCAACGCCCGTCAGGTCCCAGCCGAAATGACAGGAATAGTGGGGCGAGTTCTTGACGACGTTGTAGAGCGCTGTGGGGATAGAGGACATCCCTTCTTCCAAAGTAGAAGCCTCGGAGGATGCAAAGTCGGACAAAAACCAGGGTAACGCGACTGCTGCATTCCAGTTTCCCATAATGGATTCGTAACCCAGGCCGTCGTGCGCAAAATGCCAGCCCTCGGAAGAGAGCTGGAACTGTAGAAGATCCCAAAAGCCAACATTGTAAGGAAGATGCGCCAGCCGATATTGGCCGTAGCGAGTGACCAGCGCCCATTCGCGTTCACTGAGAGTCTCGAGCCCATCGGGGCTCTGTAAGGCGTCCAGTATCTTCTCGGAGTCGCCGCCCCAATAAGCGGTCTCCCGTGCACCGAAAAAAGAGGCGCCGAATTGAAGCGACTTGAGCGTGTTATGTATGGCGTCCCGGATGAGTTCCGCCGGCAGCCGTTTCTTCTCGGCATCCTGAAGGCGGTAGGGGTGGTCCGGGTAATCGCTTCTAAGTACGGCCTCGGTGAGCCTTCTCCCACGCAGATAATAGAAATGCTGGTTGAAATCAAATTTTTTGACTTGGCTTCCGAGTCCTAGCTCTTTAACTATGCCCTTTACAAGGTGCTGTTTGTGACGGTATCGCATGCCGCCAAGCTCTGTTAGAAACGGATGCCCGGGGAGTGGTTGAGTGCAGAGGCGTCCCCCAATCCGGTCCTCGGCCATCGTGTCGAAGAGTCCTACGCGCAGCTCTTTAACGGCCCGATCGAGCACTCTGTTATCGGGACTCGCCGTGGCGATGCGCCAGGCTGTGTAGAGGCCTGAAGGACCGAGACCGATAATTGCCAAATCTAATGCTTCATTCTCTGTCACAAGAGATCTCCTATAGTAGTTTACTGCATTGTCTCGCCAGCAAGAGTAAATTAAGTATTGATTTAGGTATTATATATTACTTTGACGCTTGAGTGTCAAGATCCCTCCTGCGAGCGCTGGCAGTGCCCGTGTATGTCAATTGATAGCCATTGGAATGCATCTATTAATGATCCCAATACGGGGGCTTGATCGGTGTCCTCAGTATTCCTTAATTCCGGAACGGCATTCCGGGCCTCTTACGCCCCGCCCTCCTATCCTTCGGTCACCGATTCTCTGACGCTCTCCGCAATCGGGAGGAGGATCAGGGAGCGAAGAGAGCGGCGTGTAGGGTCACGATATCGCCCATCATCGCCGCCTCGCCGGGCTTCCCCGCGAGTTGGTGCTCCGGAGGCTCCGCAGGTAAGCACGGACTTCGCTCTCCAGCATCGTCTCCGCGACGGTACCAACCTTGGGCGTGTGCTTCCGCTCCGAAAGGGAGAGGCGCACGATCTCGTCCTGGCCTTATATTTGCAAATGCACGAATACGGAAGCGCTTCCGGTTCGACCTCACCCATAGCAGGGACCACTAGGTTCGGTGTATCCGTCTCACGACGGAAGAAGGGGAAATCCATGAGTCGACGGAAGAGTTGGAGCGGAAAGCAGAGAGTATTTTTTGCAGTTCTCGCGGTGGTCGCCCTTGCCACGAGTGCCTGGGCGGCGATCTCCAACACAACCTTGAGCCCCGAGGCTGCCAAGCTCGAAGCGCCCATTCCGCCCCCCGAAGATGTGTTCATCCAACAACGGAGCAATTCCGACGGCCTGGGCAACGCTTTTGTCCTGGTGCAACTCTCGGCCGCGCAGGTCAAAGCCAAGCAGCAGGAGGGTACGGCCGACTTCCTTACCCTCGGCACCACCGAGAGCACCGTGATGCTCCGTGACGACGGAGATGGCGGGGATGTGAGAGGGGGAGACGGCCTTTACACGGGCATCGCGAGCGTCGATGTAAAAGAGCTCCAGGAGCGCGCCGCTCAGGACCAGCAGACGCTGACAGCCAATTCCGGCCGGCTGATCCCGCTGTTCTCAGGGCGTACCGCGTCCGGTGTCGGGAAGCCGGAGGCGTTCGATTTCGCCGGCTTCTCAGCGGGCAACGCCGTCCGCGTCAGACCGGCGGTAGCCTTCATACGGCCGGAGGGAACCGCGCCTCCGCCGATCACATTTAACAATCCCGTCGTGCCTGGCACCAACACCTTCCAGGACCGGGTTCTGATGATCACGGACACGGACGTGACCGCCGATACGACACGCGTCTGGAATCCTTGCAACAACACGGGAAACGGCAGCGGCGTCTGGACTTTCAACCACCTGATGACCCAGATGGCCAATCAAACCGCAACCGGCATTCACCCCTCGGATTTCGTCAAGGATTGGCTGGAGAACTGGACCAGCCCCTATACCATCAATGGTGACCCGGTCCCGGCGCGCAGCGCCATGCAGGACATCATCGACCAGTGGCCGGTCGCCGGGGGCAAGCTCGATCTCACGAAGTCGCCTCTGCGGCTCCTCGCGATCGTTCCGCGCGTCGATCTGCGGATGACCACGGGAGGCGGCGGTGGCTATTCGGGAGGCAGCGGCGATTTCCTTGACGGCGGAGAGCTCCGTTTCATCTTCGGCTTCGTGGCCAAGGCAGTGACAGGCTTCGATCCGGCGCAGGCCTTCACCGGCGCCGTTTCGATCAACAACACGTCCTGCTACGCGCTTCCGTTCACGGTCATTTTCGAGTACCGCGTCCCCAAGGCGGGCTGCTCGAACGTCAGGACCTGGGCGCAGCAGTGGTCCGCTCTGGGGGCTCTGACTCCGGGGAGCAGCGCCTACAACAGCCAGTTGGCGGCGCTGACGCAGCAGGTCGTGGTGGCCAACGCCAATCCGAACAATTTCAACGGGAGCGCTCTCGGACAGCTCCGCACGAACGAGGTGGCGCTGGGGGCACCCTGGGAGCTCCGGGAGTTCCGGCTGGCTTCCAATACCTTCCCCGTCTCAAACCTGGAACCAAGCGCGGTCGCGGACACCATCCGGAACGACCCGGGGAGCGACTTCAACGAGGACGCCAACAGTACCGGACGGCTCGCGAGTTGGATTCAAACCGTCGTGAAGCCCGCCCTGGTTCTCGCGAGTAACTTCGAGGCGCCGATTCCGCAGGTGCCCGTCCTCTACCAGGGTCAGCCCTTCCGTGCCGCGGACTCGAGGACCGTCGAGCCCATCGCCAAATACATCACTTTCCACTGGGGAGATCAGAGCCACCTGAACGTCGACCCCAACACCGACCTCGCGGAAAACTGGGCGCGTCACCGCGTCTCCCGGGCGGCTTGCGATGGGTGCCACGGCCGCGACACCTTCACCCACTTCGTTCACGTCAACCCCGCCAACACCATCATTCTGTCCACCTGGGATACGAGCACCGGCGACTGGTCCCCCTTGATCGCCGGGAATCCGGTGGTAGCGAACCCGACGCTGCCGGCGGAGCTGTCGCTCTTCCTGACCGGCATCAACCAACTGGGAGACCCAGGGAACGCCGTGGCCAACACCCTGGATGTCCGCAGCCCCTTCGAAGGCAATCCGAAGCGCAACTTCGACGATCTGGCCCGCCGCGAGCTGGACATCCAGAACGTCGCCGGCCTGAGCTGCACGGGGATGATACGGATCAACCGGGCCCACGTCCTGCGCAGCCTCGAAGAGACCGGTCGGCTCCCGGGCAATCTGTTCGAAGGGATCTCCCCCGATCAGCAGCGTTCGGTCGCGATCAACGACATCAAGCGGAACATCGTTACCGAGGTTCACTGACCCACTCGGCTCGGCCTGGGCGGAGGCAGATCGCACTCCGCCCAAGCCCGCGGCCCGCGGTTTCGATTTCGTTTGAGCGCTAGGGCGCACCAATTCCTCCACCCATTCCCGAGGCACTGTGAGATAATCTGAAGTACCTTAAATTATCCGGAGGACTCCTATGCCTACCAGCCTCCCCCCAGGACCTTACAGGCACATCCGGCTGAGTGACGGCACGGACGTCCCGTACTACATCATTCCGTTCGACAAGCAGGGCCGCTGCGAGGGTCCGGAGACCCGCAAGCACCTTCTCGAGAGCGCCCGCACCGGCGGCTTCACCGACGTCTTCCTCTTCTCCCACGGCTGGAACAACGACTGGACGGTGGCCACGGGGCGCTACGAAGATTTCATCCAGGGCTACATGAAGATGCGGCAGGAGCACTCGCTGCCGGTGCCGGCGGGGTACAAGCCGCTCTTGGTGGGGATTTTCTGGCCGAGCACCGCCCTGGTCTTCAGCGAGGGCGAGACGGGGCCGGGCATCGCCGGCGCGGATCCCGCGGCGGTCGACGCGGCCGTCGCCGAGGAACGCCAGGAGGTCCGCGAGATCGCCGAGGCGCTGGCGCCGGAACGGGTCGAGCGCTTCTACGAGCTCGCTCAGCAGGAGGCCTTGAGCGAGGAGGAAGGGCTGGAGCTGGCCGGAATCCTCCAGACGCTTTACCGCGCGAACGACGAAGTGGATGCCGCCGGCGAACCCACGGCCAAGGAGATCCTCGAGGCCTGGAAGGCGGCCGCGGCGCCGGCTCAGGACTTCTCCGACCCGGCTGACTTCGGCACGGTGGGAGGGGGCGCGGGCGGACCGCAGGCCGCGGGATTCGGCGACGTGCTCCGCAAGCTCGACCCGCGCCAGGTGGTGCGCGTGGCGACCGTCTGGCAGATGAAGGACCGCGCCGGTGTCGTCGGCGCCCGCGGCGTGGGACCGCTGCTGCGCGACCTGCTCCAGGCGACCCCGGCACGCGTCCACCTGATCGGCCATTCCTATGGCGGCAAGGTGGTGCTTTCGGCCGTGGCCTCCGCGGAGCTGCCGCGCAAGGTGGAATCGATCCTGCTCCTGGAGCCGGCCGTGTCGCACCTTTGCTTCGCCGAAAAAGTGCCCGGCACCGATCGGCCAGGCGGCTACCGGCCGGTGCTGGACCGGGTCAATAAGCCGATCCTCTCCACCTTCAGCGCGAACGACGTCCCCCTGACCCGGGTCTTCCACCTCGCCGTCCGGCGGGCCGGCGATCTGGGCGAGGCGCAGATCGCCGGCGACGGCGAGCCGCCCAGCAATTTCGCGGCTCTCGGCGGGTTCGGCCCGCGCAAGGCCGGCGAGAAGCTGATCGACATCCAGGATCTGCCGCAGCGGTACGACCTGACGGGCGCGCGTGTCTACGGCCTGCGGGCAACGCGCACCATCAGCGGCCACGGCGACATCAGCAATCCGTCCACCTGGTGGGCCCTGTACAACCTGGCCTCGGTCTAGCGAGGAGAGCTCCATGGCCTTGACGCCCCGGCTCGTGCTCGCCATCTCGCTCGACACCTCCAAGCCGGAGGCGGAGGTGCTCTGCGAGCTGAAGCGGAAGACCGGCAAGGCCTCCCTGCCTCTCGACGATTGGCGTTTCACGGCGGCGAAGATGGGCTTGCCCGAGAGCCTCGACCGCCGCAAGGCCCTGTACCAGGGGTACGAGTTCGAGCTGCCGGAAGATGTTCTCGGCGCCATGCAGGGCTGGGTGCAAGGGGAGGCCGGCCAGCCACTTTGGCTGCGCTTGGAGAAGCCCTCCGGGTACCTCCGCCTCGTGCCCTGGGAGCAGCTCCTGCAGCCGCGGATCGGCGTGCCGATCCTGAGGCTGCCCGACTTCGAGACCGAGCCGCCGCGGGAAACGCCCGGGACTCTCGACGTCCTGCTGTGCGGCAGCCTGCCCTTCGACGAGAACCCGTTCCCGATCGGCGAGTACCTGGAGCGGACGGCGGACCGCATCCTGGGCGCCGTCCCGTCGCGGCGGACCACCCTGCACGTGTTCACCGACCAGGCGGTCTATCACGGCCTGCGGCAGCGCTGGGAAGCGGCGGGGAAGCTCGGCTCCGAGATCCGCCTCTACGATCCCGCGACCGCTGAGCCATATGCCGTGCCGGACCCGACGTCCCGCATCCAGGACCCGGCGGGGAGCATTGAAAATCCTTGGCTGCTCTGGATGCGCGACTCGCTGCGGGGGCGAAGCGTCGACGTGGTGCACTTCCTCACCCATGGCTACCTCTCGGGCGACCGCGGCGCTTTGGCGCTCGCGGAGTCGCCGCTGCGCAATACGGACCGCAGCCTGTCCCGCTTCGTGGGCGGCGTGGAGCTGTCCACCTTTCTCACCCAGGTTGGGGCCTGGTCGGCGGCCTTCAGCTCGCCCGAGCACAATTATTCGGAGATGGGCCTGCGGCTGCTCGCGGACAGCATCGCGCAGTCGCGCCCCGGGCCGGTGCTGCACCACGAGGCGCGGCTGGACACCGGGTGCGCCGCGCTGGCCCAGGCCTACCGGTTCCTCTACGGTCCGGCCGGCACCGGCTCCTTGGGGGGGGCGCCCGCCTCGCCGGCGCTGCTCCTCTACTGCCCGGTGCCCCGGGCGGGGAAACCAAAAAAAGGCGTCTCGTTCGGTATGCAGGAGACGGCGGCTCCGAAGGAAGCGCTGCAGGCCGTGTTCGAGAGCCAGGAGAACGTCCCGGCCTGGGTCGCCGCCGCCACGCGTTCCATCGAGCAGTACAACCTGCGCTTGCAGAAGCTGGCGGACGCCCCGGCCGAGCTCGGCCAGCAACTCAGCCGGCAGGCGGACCTCCAGCCGGTCCAGGAGACGCTGCGGCAGATCCAGGAAATCGTCGCCCGCGCCGCCGTGACGAAGGAGGTCAAGCCTTGAGCCCCTACACGGTGGTGTCGATCGAGCCGGGGTTCGATAACACTCTGCTGGTCAAGGTCAAGCCCCCGATCCTGATCCCCGGCGCGGAGGTCTGGAGGCCGCTGGAGTGCGATCCGGATTCGATGCCGCCCTGGACCGACGACGGCGCCGTGCAGGCGCACGGCACGATCCTGCGCCAGAAGCTCTCGACGCACCCGGGAGTGGCGATGGCGCTGCTGAACGTGCTGAGCACTCCGCTGTCCGCCCGGCATCCGGTCTACTTCCAGGTGCAGGCGAGCGTGGCGGAGCGCCTCCGCTGGGAGGCGCTGTGGGACGACAACGAGCAGTTCCTCGCCCTCGACTCCCGCTGGCCGATCGCCCGGATCGCCGAGCCGACGGTCCCTCTCCAGGCGCCGCCGCGCACCTTCGCGCCGCCTCTTAAGGTCCTGGCCCTGCTCTCCGCCGTGGGCGTCAAGGCGGAGCGGCAGTGGCGGAAGCTTTACGAGGCCGTCGAGAAGGCCCGCCAGAGTGGGCTCGCCGTCGAGCTGGCGGTCTTCGCCGGCGAAGAGGAGCTGCTAGCGGCCATCCAGAAGGGCATCGGGAATGGCACCGTGACGGGGGTCAAGGCGGCGCCCATCCCGCAGAACAGCGTCCAGGTCGCAACCGCCCTCGAGGATTTCAAGCCGCACATCCTCCATTTCTTCTGCCATGGCTCGGCCGCTTTCGGCACCGCGCAGCTCGAGCTGGCGACCATCACCGACTGGGACCTGGGCAAGAGCTCGGTGTTTCTGGGGGTGAAGCAGCTCCTGCCGGCGCTGCGCGACGTCTGGCTGGTCACCCTGAACTGCTGCGAGGGCGGCAAGGCGGTGGGGGATCTGCACTCCATGGCGCACCGCCTCGTGGCGGAGGGCGTGCCCGCCGCCATCGGCATGCTGGAGCCGATCGATGCGGGCGACGCGCACGAGTTCTGCGGCGCCTTCTATACCGCCGTCTTCCAGGCCGTGAAACAGGTCCAGGACGCCCCGGCCGGCAAGGACGTGGAGATTGAATGGGTCGAGGCCCTGCACCCGCCGCGCTCGGTCCTCAGCCAGTCCCATCCGAATCCGGTCAGCCGCCCGGAGTGGACCTTGCCGGTGCTCTACGTCCGCCCCGGGGAGTTCCGGGTGACGCGCGGGGCCCCGGCCGGCGGGCCGCCCCCAGGAGTCCTGGAGGCCTTGAGGCAGACGGCGGAAGCGGTGGCGGCGATCCTGAGCGGGCTGCCGCCCGAGACCCCGGAGCAGGTGCGCGACCAGATCCTCGGCACGTTGGCGGGCGTGCCGGCGTCCCTGCGGCCGGACCGCAACGGCAACTTCGCGGGAGGAGCCTGATGGCGGATTGGCCGGATCAGCTCGCGATCAACGCCTGGACGGGCGAGGATCAGCCCGCGTCGGACGTCTCCGACCAGGCGCGGAAGTGGGCCATTCAGCGGCAGGTCGAGGTCCCCCAGCTCCTGGCCCCGCCGCCGGCCGTCGACCAGCGCGACTGGCGGCACGCGGAGGTGGGCTGGGGCTTGGTATTGCCGGAGGACGAGCAGGTCCCCGCGGCCGACCGGGCGGTGGGCGCCGACGCACCCGCGGCCATCCGCAAGCTGCTGGCCGACCGCGCGGGCGCTCCCGTGTTCCGCTACCGGCCGGACCTCCACAACCGCTTCCTGCGGCGCTACTACACCGACCGGCCGGCGCAGGACATCGCCCTCAGCGGCTCTCCCCGCGGCACCGGTCCGGGGCGGCTGCCGCGCTACCTGCTCCTCTGCGGCTCGCCCGAGGTCCTGCCATGGGACCTGCAGTACGTGCTGAACACGGCCGCCTTCGTCGGCCGGCTGGACCTCGACGAGGAGGGGCTGGAGCATTATGTCGGAGCGCTGATCGCCGGCTGGAAGGACGCCTCCTGCCGCCCCGCGCAGCCGGTGGTCTGGACGGTGGACCACGGGCCGTCCGACATCACCTTCCTGATGCGCCGCGCCATCGCCGAGCCGGTCGCCGCCGATCTCAAGAACGACTCGCAGATCGGCGACGGGCTCCGCCGCCTGGCCGGCGCGGACGCTACCGCCGGAGCCCTGATCGACACCCTGGCCGCGCGTCAGCCGGCGCTGGTCGTCAGCACCAGCCACGGCATGACCGGCCCGCTCGCCGACCCGGCCTTGATGGCGGCGCAGCTCGGCTTTCTGGTCGACGGCGGGCACGCCGCGCTGGGGCCGGACGAGCTGCTCAAGGAGTGGCAGCCGGATGGCGCCATCTGGTACGCGCACGCCTGCTGCTCGGCGGGCAGCGACCGCCGGACCCGCTACAAGGGCCTGGTGGCGGCGGGGTCTTCGGTCGAGAAGGTCCTGGAGGCGGTCGCCGGCCTGGGCGCCCGGGTGGCGCCGCTGCCGCGGCGGCTGCTGGGCGCGGAGAAGCCGCTGCGCGCCTTCGTGGGGCACGTCGAGCCCACCTTCGACTGGACCCTGCGGGCCGAGACGGGCCAGACGCTGACCACCACGATCCAGCAGGCCCTCTACAACCGCCTGTATAGCGCGGAACCGGTGGGCATGGCCTTCCAAGACGTCTACCGGCACGTCGGCGAGCTGCTCGCGCAGTGGAGCCAGGCCTTCGACGAGGTGAACCAGGGGATCCCGGACGCCCGCGCGGCGGCCCTGCGCAGCCAGCTCACCGCTCTCGACCGGCAGAGCATGGTCATCCTGGGCGATCCAACGGCCTGCCTGCCGCCGCTTTAGCCCGAAAGACAGCTGCATGGCCGTCAGCGAGGACGAGATGGGTCACGAAAACGGATTCACAATCTCCAGTCCAGCAATCTTGCGTCCGGCCTGAAGATCTTCCGAGAACAGAATGGAGCAGCCGGCCCGAAGCGCCGCCTGCACGATCAGGGAATCCCAGAAGGAAAACTGGTGCAGCCGGTGAAGATCGATGGCGGCCAAGACATCTTCCAGTCCGATCTGAACCAAGTCGAAACGGCCGAACAACTCCGTCTTTCGCCGTGCGATTTCGGCGGACACCTTGAGCTTCTTCGTCGCCGTGACGAAATACTCTTGGAGGACTTGGGCGGAGACTACGCCGGTACGGTCGAACCGGCAGCGTTCAAGAAGAGCGAGGGCTCGCGCTTGCTTCTCCGGGGCTCCGGCGTCATCGGTATAGACGAGGACGTTGGTATCGAAGAAGCTACGAGCGCTCATGGACCTCGTCACGATTGAACTTCCAGCCCTGAGAGTCCCCCCGGCCAGAGAGGCGGCGAAGCTCTTCTATATCTCGCTCGGCCGAGGGTTGCGTGGTGAGATCCTCCAGGTAGTGCCGGATGAGCTGATCCAAGCTCATCCCTCTGCTCTCGGCTACCTGCCGGGCTCGCTGCGCGAGCTGCTCATCGACGGATACGTTCAAGGTCATTGGCCACCTCCGCGTTGCGACACGGCAAGTATCTCATCAAACGGGCGTGGGACGTCTTTGCTGGGCAATGGCGGAGGGGTGGGATTCGAAACCACGGACCGCGTGAACGATCGGCGGTTTTCAAGACCGCTGCTTTAGGCCGCTCAGCCACCCCTCCGGGGGACGTGCACCAGCTTACTTCCTGGCGGTGATCCGCTCCAACCCCCTAGGCCGGCACCTGTTCGGTTGGGCTCCCTCGCCCAGGTTCTCTCGACCAACCCAACCTCGACCCGTCTCTGACGACCCTTGATAGGCTCGCCCTCCGAATTCCGAATGAGGTAGTGAAGCGGCCAACTCGCCGCCTGCCACTAAAAGGAGTCCTCATGAAGAGAAGCATCATCGGCCTTTCCCTGTTCGTCGGCTTGTGGCTCATGTCAATCTCAGCCGTGGCTCAAGCCACAAGCAACAATCTCGTCCAGAACGGAAGCTTAGAGGATGGGTACGAAGGCACGACCGGGATCAACGGCGGCTGGCCGAACAACCACGGCCTTTGGGCGCCGATTGGGTACTTCGGGGCGTCTGACACGATTCCCGATTGGACGGTCAGCGTCGGCGGTGTGGACTGGTCCGATTCGGACTGGAGCGTCTCCAACTCGATGGTCGCCGCGGACGGAGATCGTTTTGTCGACCTGAATAGCTGCTGTGGCAACGCACCGGGCGTGATCTCGCAGACGATCGCGACAACGCCCGGGGGTTCGTACACCCTGAGCTTCGACTACTCCGGTCACCCCTATTGGGCATGCTACTTTGGGCCGAAGTCCATGCAGGCGAGCGCCGGGAGTGCCTCCACCGTGGTCTCAGCCGATCCGCTCGCCGAGGGATATCTGAACGGCACCAACATCTGGCACTCCGCTTCGGTCAGCTTTACGGCCTCGAGCTCGTCGACAGTGATCTCGTTCGAGAGCCTCGAAAACGACGGTACGTGCGCCGGGCCGCTCGTCGACAACGTGTCGGTGACGGCCATCAATCTCGTCCAGAACGGAAGCTTCGAGGCGGGGTACGAAAACACGACTCAGCTGGACTCTGCGCCTGTTGGCGGATCAGATGGTGGTCTTAGAGCACGTGGACTCGATCTCCTACGAGACCATACGGCGGACTCTTAAAAAGGCGAGCTCAAGCCGCATCAGAAGAAGTGTTGGTGTATTCCCCCGAAGCAAAACGCCGAGTTTGTCTGTTGCATGGAGGACGTTCTGGAGGTCTATCGTCAACCTCAAGATCCCTTGCGACCGGTGGTATGCATGGACGAGAGCACGAAACAGTTGCTGGAGGAGGTGCGTACACCGAAAGCCTGCCAAGCAGGTGCCGTAGAACGCTACGACTACGAGTATCGACGCAACGGTGTGGGCACTCTGTTTTTGGCTTTTGAGCCCTTGGCGGGCTGGCGTCAGGTGCGGGTGACGGAAAGGAGGACTCGCCAGGATTGGGCCTGGTTTATCAAGGATCTCCTCGATCAGCGATATGCCGAGGCCGAGCGTGTGGTGCTGGTCATGGATAATCTCAACACGCATTCCGGCGCCTCTTTGTATGAGACCTTCCCTCCCGAGGAAGCCTTACGGCTGCTGAAGCGGCTTGAGATCCACTACACCCCCAAGCACGGTAGTTGGTTGAACATGGCGGAGGGAGAATTCAGCGTTTTGCAGCAGCAGTGCTTGGATCGCCGGATTGCCACTGCCGAGTTGTTGAAGCAAGAGACCGCGGCCTGGGAAACTCAGCGCAATCAGGCGACAATCGGGGCCAACAGGAAGTTCACCACCGAGGATGCACGGGTGAAGCTGCGGAAACTCTACCCATCATTCCTAGGATGATGGAGTACTAGTATTCCTTCACAGAGGAAGTGACCGATTCAAGGTACAATGCCCTCCGAGAGAGATCTGGAAGTTTCTCTTGGAGGGCAAATGCATAAGACCCACATCATCAAGTTGAAGGCCGAAGAGCGGGAGACCCTCGAACAGTGGATCCATTCCGGCAGCCGGAGTGCGAGGGGCCAAGCCCACGCTTGGATCCTCCTGAAGGCGGACACCGGTCCTGACGGTCCGGGTTGGTTGGACTCCCAAATCTGCGAGGCTTTCGAGGTCAGTCTCTCCAGCGTCTACCGAGTGCGCAAGCGCTTTGCCCAAGAGGGGTTGTCGGCGGCTCTGAATCGGCGGCCCTCATCTCGTCCACGTCCATGGCTGCTCGATGGCGAGCAGGAAGCCCGTTTGGTGGCCTTGGCCTGTAGCTCTCCACCCGAAGGGCACGCGCGGTGGACTCTGCATCTGCTCGCGGACCGGATGGTGGCTCTGGAGCATGTGGAGTCCCTCTCGTACGAGACGGTCCGTCGGACACTGAAAAAAACGAGCTCAAGCCCCATCTGAAGAAGCGTTGGTGCATTGCACCGACCGCCAGCAGCGAGTTCGTCTACCGGATGGAAGACGTCTTGGAAGTCTACCGGCGTCCCTACGATCCTCAGCGCCCTGTGGTCTGTATGGACGAGGCCAGCAAACAACTGCTGGAGGAGACACGAGAGCCCCTCGGTGCCTGTCCGGGTCGTGTGGAGCGTCAGGATTACGAATACAGTCGCCAGGGAGTGGCCAGTCTGTTTCTCGCCTTCGAGCCTCTTTCGGGCTGGCGCCACATTGAAGTGACCGAGCAGAGAAGACGTCAGGATTGGGCTCGATTCATAAGAGATCTGGTCGATCGTCAGTACGCCCAAGCCGAGCGGATCGTTTTGGTGATGGACAACCTCAACACGCATTCTCCAGCCTCTCTGTATGAGACGTTTCCTCCGGAGGAGGCTTTGCGAATCGCCCATCGTCTGGAAATCCACTACACGCCCAAGCACGGCAGTTGGCTGAATATGGCCGAAGGAGAATTCAGTATCCTGCAGCGGCAGTGTTTAGACTGTCGGATTGCGACAGCCGAGAGCCTGTGCCAAGAGATCGCGGCTTGGGAGAAGGACCGTAACGCCAAGGCCATCGGGGCCAACTGGCAGTTCACCACAGAGGATGCCCGGATCAAGCTCCGCAAACTCTACCCGTCATTCCTTCTGTGAAGGAGCACTAGTGGTTTGTCAGCACAGTTTTGATGGGTGCCATCCTGGGAGCGCCGGCGTCCCGCCGGCAACTAACTCAAATTAGTATGCCGGCGGGACGCCGGCGCTCCCAGAGGGGCT
>Ga0070669_100000094_pt1 | contig 87053 bp, 76 predicted proteins | sample KBSS53metaG_FD_64680 | JGI IMG/M metagenome (GOLD analysis project Ga0070669, IMG submission 64680) | Switchgrass rhizosphere microbial communities from Kellogg Biological Station, Michigan, USA - KBS S5-3 metaG | ecosystem: Host-associated > Plants > Roots > Rhizosphere > Soil ...
AATGGCGCGGTTCGCTTGAAACCGTTATCGACCGGCTGGTGAGCGGGGAAGGAATGGAAGCATGAAGGGGATCATCCTCGCCGGCGGCAGCGGTACGCGGCTCTATCCGATGACCATGGCTGCTTCGAAGCAGCTGATGCCGGTCTACGACAAGCCGATGATCTACTATCCGCTCTCCACCCTGATGCTGGCCGGCATCCGCGAGGTACTGGTCATCACCACGCCGCACGATGCGCCCGCGTTCCAGGGCCTGCTGGGCGACGGATCGCAATGGGGCATGGCCATCTCCTATGCCGTCCAGCCCGAGCCCCGGGGGCTGGCCCAGGCCTATACCATCGGCGCGGATTTCGTGGCCGGGGGGCCGAGTTGCCTGGTGCTGGGCGACAACATCTTCTTCGGCCACGGCCTGCCCGAACAGCTGGCCTCGGCCCGGGCGCGGACCACCGGGGCGACCGTTTTCGCCTACCGGGTGGCCGATCCCGAGCGCTACGGCGTGGTGGAATTCGATTCCCAGATGCGCGCCCGCTCGATCGCGGAGAAGCCCCTCGCCCCGCAGTCCAACTGGGCGGTCACTGGCCTCTATTTCTACGACGCGCAGGTGGTCGACATCGCCGCCAATCTTGCGCCGTCGGCCCGGGGCGAGCTGGAGATTACCGACGTCAACGCCGCCTATCTCGCGCGCGGGCAGCTCAACGTCGAGCTGATGGGGCGCGGCTATGCCTGGCTCGATACCGGTACGCCCGACAGCCTGCTGGAAGCCGCCGAATTCGTCGCCACGCTGGAGCGGCGGCAGGGGATGAAGATCGCCTGTCCGGAGGAAATCGCCTTCGCCTCCGGCTTCATCGACGCGGCGGGGCTGGAGCGGTGCATCGCGCGGCACGGCAAGAGCGCCTATGCGGCCTATCTCGCCGGGTTGCTCAAGGGCGGGTGAACCGCCAAGGTTGGATGGCACCGCCTTGCCCGGCCAGCCCGCCTGTGCCAAAGGCGGCGCGGCTTCTTTTCCGCAAATCGAGGACTTGCCAGACCCATGTCGCGCCAGGCTGATCCGCTCTTCAACAAGCTCGTGCTGCTCATGGGCGGCGATGGTTTCCTCGGCACCCACGTGGCGCAGGAACTGCTGGCGCGCGGCGCGCGGCTGCGAGTAGCAAGCCGGCACGTCGAACGCGCTTTCCGGGTGAAGCCGCTGGGCAATCTCGGCCAGGTCCAGTTCGTCCGCGCCGACATCTGCCGGACCGAGCATCATGCCGCGCTGGTCGCCGGCGTGGACGCGGTGGTGAACCTTGTCGGCGCCTTTGCCGGTGATCTTGACCGGCTGCACGTCAAGGCCCCCGCCGCGCTCGCGGCAGCGGCGCAGGCGGCGGGCGTGGAAGCCTTCGTGCAGGTTTCAGCCAACGGCGCGAATGCCGACTCGCCGGTCGACTATGCCCGGACCAAGGCCGAGGGCGAGGCTGCCGTGCTGGCCGCCTTCCCGCGCGCGACGGTGCTGCGTCCCTCGGTGATCTTCGGGCCGGACGACAAGTTCGTGAACATGTTCGCCGGGCTGATCGCCGGCCTCCCCGCCCTCCCCGTCTTCGCGCCGGACGCGAAGCTCCAGCCGGTCTTCGTCGATGACGTGGCCTGCGCCATTGCCAATGCGCTTGGCGATCCGGGCAAGCTTGGCGGCAAGACCTTCGAGGCAGTCGGCCCCGAAGTACTGACCATGCTGGCGCTGAACCACAAGATCGCCGCCGCACAGGGCCGCAAGCGGCTGTTCGTGCCGCTGCCCGAGGCCGTGGCGAGCGTAATTGCCGCCCTGCCCGGCACGCCGATCTCGCGTGATCAGCTGGCCCTGCTGCGGGCCGGCAATGTGGGCCAGGGGCTGCCCGGACTGAAAGCGCTGGGCGTGGCCGCGCGGCCGCTGTCGCTGTTTCTTGACCGGTGGCTGGTGCGGTTTCGCGTGCATGGGCGGTTCGGGGACAAGCGGGTAACCAGCTGACGTCGTGCCGGACTTGATCCGGGACCGGGGTCGAACCTTCAGGCGGGGGCTTGCCAGCAGGCGCGCTCGCAGCTTCGCGTTGGGCAGCGGTCCCGGATCAAGTCCGGGACGACGTCAGCATGTCACCAGTTCACATCCGCATAGTGGCTCGGCGGCTGGATCACTTCCATGCGCTCTGCCAGCAGCGGGCGGAAGCTGGGGCGGCTCTTGAATACCGAGTACCAGCCCTTGGCTTGCTCATGCCCGGTCCAGTCGAGCCCGCCGAGGTAATCGGCGACTGAAATCTGCGCGGCGGCGGCGAGATCGGCCAGGCTCATGGTGGCGCCGGCAAGCCAGGGGCGGGTGTCGACCAGATAGTCGATATAGTAGAGATGCTCGTGGGCGAGCTTCATCGCCTCGCGCAGGACCCGGCTGTCGGGCGACTGGCGGTAGACCAGGCGCTTTTTCATCCGTTCGTGCAAGAGCGGACCGGTCACGTCGCCGAAGAAATTCTCGTCAAACAGGGCGACGAGGCGGCGGATCTCGGCCCGCATCTGAGCGGTGCCGTTGATCAGCGGGTTCTTGTCGACCGTTTCCTCGAAATATTCGCAGATCGCCCGGCTATCGACGAGCGTGATCCCCCGTTCGGCATTGGTGATGACCGGCGTGCGCGCCGCCGGGTTCTGGTCAAGGAATTCGTCACGCTGCTCCCACGGGTTTTCGCGCCACAGCTCGAAGGGCACGCCCTTTTCGGCGAGGTGCAGACGAACCTTGCGGCTGAACGGGCAGAGGGGGAACTGATGGAGTTGCCACATGGGCCGGGGTCATGCCGCAGGGGTGGCAAGGAGATCAACCGGGCGGGGAAGGTTTTTGCGGTGCATAACCCCCAGTTGCATCATCGGGCGGCGGGCAGCGCCTCATCCAGCGCGCGCAGGCACGAGGGCATGACCGGGGCGACGCCGGTGCGACGCAGCGGTGCGGCCTGCGCCTCGGCAGCGGCGCGGAGGCCGGCCTGGTCGATCCCGGTATCGTCCATCAACTGGGCGGCGAGGCGCACGAAGTATTCGCGGCCGCGCTGGGCGAGCGGCGGGTATTGCCCCATGGCCGCATCGCCCCGCGCCTGCCCGGCGGCAACCATGGCGAAGGCTCCGGCGCAGGTCAGGCCCATGCGCTCCTCCCCGGTCAGCGGGCGGGGAGCGGCCGCGAGCGGCGTGGCAGCCAGCAGCAACGGCACGAGCAGGAAACGCGAGGTCATCGCGGTGTGGTAGCGCACGTAATCTGAACGGCAAGTATCCAATCGCGCGCACAGGTATCTGATTGCGCGCACAGGGCCGTTGACGCGCCGGGCGCAGCGGCTACTCATCCGGCAAGTGTCAACAATACAAGGGAGACGGCGCGTGTTCTCGCACCTGACAATCGGCAGCAACGATCTCGACAAGGCGCAGAAGTTCTACGATTCGCTGTTTACGGCGGTCGGCGGCAATCCCGGCATGCGCATGGATACCCGCATCATGTATGCCCACAACGACGGGCTGCTGCTGGTGACCACGCCGCTCAACGGCGAACCGGCGACCCACGGAAACGGCGGCACGATCGGTCTGGCGATGAATTCGCCCGAGGAAGTCGAGGCTTGGCACGCGGCCGGCATCGCCAATGGCGGCACCACCTGCGAAGACCCGCCGGGCGTGCGCGAAATGCCGGGCATGAAGATGCATCTCGCCTATCTGCGCGACCCGGACAATATCAAGCTTTGCGCCATGTACCGCTATGGCTGAAGCCTGCGGTACGGGAATCCAGTCACTCCGGGTGGGAACGAATGATGTCGACCGGGCCCGCGCCTGGTATGACGCCACCTTCGGTGCCATCGGCATCGGGCCGAGCGCCGTTCCGCCGGGGCGACCGCTGGCGCTCTATGCCATGCCCGGGGGGCTGCGCTTCCTGCTCGGTCCGGCTGCCGATGGCGAGCCGGCCACGTTCGCCAATGGCGGGACGATCCTGCTGGCGGCGGCGGACGAAGCGGCGGTGGACGCCTGGCATGCCGCCGGCCTTGCCCATGGCGGCACCTGCGAAGGTCCGCCCGGGCCGCGGGCGCAGATCGGCGGGCGCTATGGCGCCTACCTGCGCGATCCCGATGGCAACAAGCTGGGCTGCTATGTGGGCAACCTGTTCGGCGCCTGAGCGCCTCAGCGCGAGAGCAGGAAGACCGCGTGTTCGGCGCGGAAATTGGCGGCTGCGGCGCCGGTCCGCCGGTCACCCTTGAGGAACCAGGCCTGTTCCACCCGGATCCCGCGCTCCTTCAGGTGGGCGCGGAAATCGGCGATGGTCAGGTGGTGGATATTGGGCGTCTCGTACCAGGCGACCGGCAGCAGCCGCGTCACCGGCATGCGCCCGCCCCACAGCAGCGAGAGCCGCACCCGCCAGTGGGCGAAGTTGGGAAAGCTGACGATGGCCTTGCGGCCGACGCGCAGCAGCTCATCCAGCACGAGGTCGGGGCGCTTGGTGGTCTGCAGGGTCTGCGAGAGCACGGCATAGTCGATCGACTTGTCGGGATAGAAGGCAAGGTCGGTATCGGCATCGCCCTGGATGACCGAGAGCCCGCGCGCGACGCATTCGGCGACGTTGTGCGGATCGAGCTCCATCCCGCGCGCGTCGCAGCCCTTGGCGGTGAGCGCGGCGAGCAGTTCGCCGTCGCCGCAGCCGACATCGAGCACGCTGGCACCGGCGGGCACGTGATCGGCGATGATCGCGAGATCGGGGCGCAGGCCGGCGCTCATCCGAGGAACCCCGCGACGACCCGGTCAAGCGCCGGCACGTCCAGCAGGAAGCTGTCATGTCCGAACGGGGCCGACAGTTCCATGAAGCTCACCGGGCAACCGGCTGCGTTGAGCGCATGGGCGATCAGCCGCGATTCGGCCGTGGGATAGAGCCAGTCGGTATCAAACGAGACGAGGCAGAAGCGGGCGCTGCTTTTCGCGAAGGCATCGGCGAGGCGGCCGCCGTGTTCCTCGGCCAGGTCGAAATAGTCCATCGCCCGGGTGATGTAGAGGTAGGAATTGGCATCGAACCGGTCGGTGAAGGAGAGACCCTGGTAGCGCAGGTAGCTCTCCACCTGGAAATCGGCATCGAAGCCGAAGGTCTTGGCTTCCCGGTCCTGCAGGTTGCGGCCGAACTTCTCGGTCAGGCCCGCCTCGGAGATGTAGGTGATGTGCGCGGCCATGCGGGCGACGGCGAGGCCCTTCTCCGGGCCCTTGCCGCCCTTCGTGCCGTAGTAATCCCCGTCCCGCCACTGCGGATCGGCCATGATCGCCTGGCGGCCGACTTCGTGGAAGGCGATGTTCTGGGCCGAGTGGCGCGCGGTGGCGGCGATGACCAGCGCGGCGGCGCAGCGATCGGGGAAATTGGCGGCAAAGCTCAGCGCCTGCATCCCGCCCATCGAGCCGCCGACGACCGCGTGAACCCGCGCGATTCCAAGAGCATCGAGCAGGGCAACCTGCCCGCGCACCATGTCGCGGATGGTGATGACCGGGAAACGCATGCCCCAGGGCTTGCCGTCCGGCGCCTCGCTGGCGGGGCCGGTCGAGCCCATGCACGAACCCAGCACATTGGCACAGATGACGTGGTAGCGATCGGTATCGATCGGCTTGCCCGGGCCGACCATCCGCACCCACCAGCCGGGCTTGCCGGTGATCGGGTGCGGGCTCGCCACGTGCTGGTCGCCGGTGAGAGCGTGGCAGATCAGGATGGCGTTTGTCCGCTCGGCATTCAGGGTGCCGTAGGTTTCATAGGCAATGCGCACGCCGTCGAGCTGCTGCCCGCCATCGAGAGCGAGTGGCTGGGCCAGCGTGAGCACGCGGCTTGTCGTTAGGAACGGGGCAGAGGCCATCAGGCGGCGGGATTGGCGGGATTTGGGGACGAAAGTCAATGGGCGGGTGGGCGGCGGCTTGCCCGCGTGGCGATTACGGCAAAGGTTGCGGCCCGGCGCTTGGCCCCTTATGGCCCGGCCCATGAGCGGCGCTCCTGTCCCCAAGAGCTGGATCAGCGCGATCCAGGCCTATGTTCCCGGCAAGTCGGCCGGTGCGGACGGGCGTCCGCTGATCAAGCTCTCGGCCAACGAGAATCCGCTGGGCACCAGCCCGCTGGCGCTGGCCGCGCGGAGCGAGGCGGCAGCCGCGGCGCTCTATCCCGATCCCGACAGCAAGGCCCTGCGTGCCGCGCTTGGCGAACTGCACGGGATCGATCCGGCGCGGATCGTGATGGGCACGGGCTCGGACGAGATCCTCCACATCATCGCCCAGGGCTATGCCGGCCCGGGCGACGAGGTGATCTACGTGCGCTACGGCTTTTCGGTCTACGACATCGCCGCCCGGCGCTGCGGGGCCGTGCCGGTGGTAGCGCCCGATGCGGACTATGGCACTGACGTCGACGCCCTGCTGGCGCTGGTCACCGAGCGGACGCGGGTGGTCTTCGTCGCCAATCCCAACAATCCGACTGGCTCGTTCCTGCCGAAAGGCGAGATAGCCCGGCTCCATGCGGCGCTGCCGGGCGACGTGGTGCTGGTGATCGACCAGGCCTATGCCGAATATGTCGCCCCCGAGGACGAGGACGGCGCGATGGCGCTGGCCGCCGCTCACGACAACGTGCTGGTGACGCGGACCTTCTCCAAGATCTACGGCCTTGCCGGGGAGCGGATCGGCTGGGGCACCGGGGCGCCGGGGCTGGTCGATACGCTCAACCGCATTCGCGGACCGTTCAACGTCTCGGCCACGGGCCAGGCGATGGCTCTGGCCGGCGTGCAGGACCAAGCGTTCGTCACTGCCGCGGCGGCGCATAACTCGGCCGAGCGGGCCCGGTTCGTCGCCCGGCTGGAAGCGCTCGGCAATCACGGGCTGCGGCCGCTGCCCAGCCAGGCGAATTTTGTGCTGATCCTGTTCGAGGGCGCGCTCAGCGCCGAGGCGGCCTTCAATGGCCTGGCGGATGCGGGCTACATCGTCCGTTGGCTGCCCAACCAGGGCCTGCCGCAAGCGCTGCGGATCACCATCGGCACCTCCGAGCAGATGGATGACATCGCGGCGGCGCTGACCCGGCTGGCGGAAGCGGCGCAATGACTATCCGCTCGGTCGCCATTGTCGGGCTCGGGCTGCTGGGCGGCTCGATCGGCCTTGCCGTGCGCGAATACCTGCCCGGAGTGGCTACGACCGGCTACGACCGCGATCCTGCGACCCGTTCCCGCGCGGCGGAGCGCGGGCTGGTGGCGCAGGTCTGCGACAACGCGGCCGAGGCCGTGCGCGAGGCCGATCTGGTGATCTTCTGCGTACCGGTCGGCGCCATGCGCGAGGCCGCGGCCGAGGTGGCTGGCGCGCTCAAGCCGGGCGCGCTGGTCAGCGACGTCGGCTCGTCCAAGCAGACCGTGGCGCGCGAACTAGGCGAGGCCCTGCCCGGTGCGGCGATCATCCCCGCCCACCCCGTCGCGGGGACGGAGAATTCGGGCCCGGACGCAGGCTTCGCCAGCCTGTTCCGCAACCGCTGGTGCATCATTACCCCGCCGGAAGACGCCAATCCGCTGCGGCTGACCGATCTCGTCCAGTTCTGGGAAGCGCTCGGCGCCAATGTCGAGCTGATGAGCCCGCAGCACCACGACATGGTGCTGGCGGTCACCAGCCATCTGCCGCACCTCATCGCCTATACCATCGTCGGCACGGCCTCGGACCTCGAGGAGGTGACCCAGAGCGAGGTGATCAAGTATTCGGCCGGCGGCTTCCGCGATTTCACCCGCATTGCCGCCTCCGATCCGACGATGTGGCGCGACGTGTTCCTGTCGAACAAGGAGGCCGTCCTGGAAATGCTCCAGCGCTTCACCGAAGACCTGACGGCGCTCCAGCGCGCCATCCGGGTGGGCGATGGGGATCAGCTGTTCGACCACTTCACCCGCACCCGCGCGATCCGCCGCGGGATCATCGAGCAGGGGCAGGACGATGCCCGGCCGGATTTCGGGCGGAGCGATCACGCCGGCTAATTTTCCTCGCTTGCGGAGAGGGGGACCGCCGCCGCAGGCGGTGGTGGAGGGGGTTCTCCTCCGCAGCGCGGCGCTTACCTGAACGCCCCCTCCGTCAGCCCTGGCAGGCTGCCACCTCCCCGCGAGCGGGGCGGATTTTCATCTTCAAACCGCCATGAACAGCACCGCCACTGCGCCCATCACCCCGGTGCTCAGCCAGCCCCAGAAGGCGAGGCCGCGCGAGATCGTCAGTTCGCCCATCACCTTGGGATTGCGGGCGATCAGCATGGTCACGATCATCAGCGGCGGGGCCAGCAGGCCGTTGACCACGGCGGCCCAGTAGAGCGCCTTCATCGGGTTGATGGCGAGGAAGCTCATGGCAACGCCGGCGAGGGTTGCGACGGCGATGACCGCGTAGAACGCCTTGGCCTCACGCGGGCGCTGGTTGAGGCCCTCGCGCCAGCCGAACATCTCGGCCACGGCATAGGCCGCCGAGCCTGCCAGCACCGGCACGGCCAGCAGGCCGGTACTGACGATCCCCAGCGCGAACAGGGCGAATGCCAATTCCCCCGCGAGCGGACGCAAGGCCGAGGCGGCCTCGACCGCACTGTCGATCTGGGTGATCCCTGCCTTGTGCAGCGTCGCCGCCGTGGCGATGACGATGACGATCGCGGTGAGGTTGGAAAAAGCCATGCCGACCAGGGTATCCACCCGGATCCGGCGCAGCTCCGGCCCGGCGCTGCGCGGACTGACCATCAGCGGCTTGACATGGCGGCGATGCTGCTCCTCCACCTCCTGGCCCGATTGCCAGAAGAACAGGTAGGGACTGATCGTCGTCCCCAGCACGGCGACAAGCGCCGTCACATGGTCCTTGGTGAAGGCGAAATGCGGGACCAGCGTGCCCCTGAGGGCCGCGTACCAGTCCACCTCGGCGAGCAGGACCACGGCGAAGTAGGAGAACAGCGAAAGCGTCGCCCACTTGAGGACGGCAGCGTAGCGCGCATAGGAAACGAAGACCTCCAGCAGGATGCTGACAATGCCGAAGACGATCGTCGCCGCCAGCGCCGGGCCGGGCACGATCAGGGCCACGGCAGCCCCCATGGCGCCAAGATCGGCCCCGAGGTTGATCACGTTGGCCACGAGCAGCAACAGGACGACGATCCGCAGCAGGGCGCGCGGATAGTGCTCCTTGAGGTTCTGGGCGATGCCAAGCCCGGTCCCCGCGCCGATCCGCGCGCAGATTTCCTGGATCGCGGCCATCAGCGGCAGGCTGAACAGCAATGCCCACGGCTGGGTGTAGCCGAACTGCGCGCCGACCTGGCTGTAGGTGCCGATGCCGCTGGGATCATCATCGGCCGCACCGGTGACGAGGCCGGGGCCGAGGACCGAGTACCAGCGCCGACGGCGGGGCGAGTCGACGGGTGGGCTGGTGGTCATCGGTCGCCTTCGTTGAGCGCGTTGATCGCGGCGTGTACGCGCGCCTCGATCTCGGCGCGGGGCAGCCCGGGTTCGATGGCCGGGGCGAAGCGGACCGTGATCGTGCCCTTGCGCTTGATCGTGGAGTGATAGAGCCGCCCGGAATCAACCGCGGCCGGCACCACGGGCAGGCCCAGCAGCTTGTACAGCCCGGCAAAGCCCGATTGCAGCGGGGGGCTGCACCCGTGGCGCACGCGGGTGCCCTCCGGGAAGATCGCCAGCAGGCGGCCCTCGGCCACGCGCTGGCGAGCGGCGCCGACCATGGCGCGCAGGGCCCTCGCGCCCTGGTCGCGCTCCACCCCGATCAGGCCGTAGCGAGCGCCGGCCTTGCCCCAGACCGGCAGGCGCATCAGCTCGATCTTGGCGAAGACGGCGGGATAGGGGAGCAGCTCGGGCAGGTCGATCGCCTCGAAAAAGCTTTCGTGCTTCATCGCCACCAGCACGGCGCCCGAGGGCACTTCGCCCTCGATCGTGATACGAATTCCCAGCAGGCGGCGGACGCACCAGCGGTGATAGCCGGTCCACCAGCCGATCGAACGGATGAAGGCGCGGCCCGGCAGCGCCAGCTGGGCGGCGATCAGGCTGAGCAGGAGCACGGTGCCCGGATAGAACAGCAGGTAGAAGGCCAGGCTGCGCACAACGTCGCCGGGGGTCGCACGCGGCTGCCTCGCGATCTCCGTCACAGGCCGAGCACCCGCTGCGCGAGCCGGGCGAGCAGCTTGTGGTATTCGAGGAATAGGACATAAAACGTCGGCCGGGTAACGACGGCATCCTCGATCACGGTGACGCCCGGAGGTGCCACGGCGGCGAGATCGAGGGCCGCGCGGCGCATGTGCCAGTCGCTGGTGACGAGGCGCACCGAGCCGATGTGATGGGCGGCGATCCAGTCCGCCGATTCGCGGGCATTGCTGCGGGTGTCGACCGATTCGTAGCCAAGCGTGATGCAGCAGTTCAGCAGCCGTATCGGCAGGCCATATTGCGCGGCGAATTCTGCCGGGCGCACTTCCCGGTCCACGCCCGAAACGAGCATGCGCGGGGCCAGGCCGGCATTGAGCACCTCGATCCCGCGCCCGATCCTCCCGCCCGAGCCGGTGAGGACGACGACTGCGTCCGTCCTGGCCGGACCGGCCGGCGCCGGCAGGAATATCCCGAACCAGAGAAAGCCGAGCACATAGACCAGCAGCAGGGTCGAGACGGTGCGGCGGATCATTGGCGCAGGCTCACAACATGCCCTTCAGTGCGCGGATCACCGTCCAGCGCGCGGTCAGCGTGGCGAGGACGACCGCGGCGACAGGAATCACCGGGAGCAGGGCCCAATCGGCTACACGAAGCGTGCCGCCAGTGACGATGCCGGCCTGGAGCGCGGCGAAGCTGCGACCGAGGAGGAGGATCACGACCAGCGCCGCGCCAGTTCCGGCGAGCGCGCCCCCGATCGCGTCGCGGGCGATCGAGCGCTGGAAGATCCGGGCAATCTGCGCATCGGTGCCGCCGAGCAGGTGGACGATCTCGATCGTGGCGCGGTTGTTGCCAAGCGCGGTGCGCGCCGCGAGCAGGACCGCCGCCGCGGTTGCGAGCGAAAGAAACACGATCAGCGCAAGGGAGAGCCATTGGAGCGAGGCGATGGCGCCGAAGACCGGGCTCAGCCAGGTCGACTGCGCATCGACCCGCGCGCCCGGCGCCGCCCCCCGCAAGGCGGCCTGGAGCTCGGCCAGGCGCTGGGCGGAAAGCTTCCCGGCAAGGCGCGCGTCGATCAGGGCGGGGACCGGTACGGCCCCTGCCCCCGGGTCGCCGGACGCACCCACCGCACCGTCGCCGAGCCAGGGTTCGACGAGGGCATCGAGTTCGGCCTGGGGGACAATGTGCGCCTCGCTCACTCCGGGCGTGCGGGCCAGGGCGGCCAGGGCGGCGCGGGCCTGGCGGTCGCGCTCGTCGGCACGGGCCTCGATGATCTGGACGGTGATCCCGCCAGACAGCTCGGCCGCCGCCGCCCGGCCGGTGTTGCGCAGGGCAAGTCCGCCCCCGGCCGCGATGACCATCAGCGCGACCATGATCGCAATCACCCAGGGAATCGGCCCGGACAGCCGCGACTGGGGCACGATGTCGGCCTGCTCGCCCTTGCCGCCGAGATGCCCGCCCAGATGGCGGGCGAACACCTCCGGCAGACGCAGGCCGCGTGGCTCGCTCATTCCACGCCTCCCCCGAACACCGGGCGGCGCGGCGGATAGCGCAGGGCGCCGGTGGGATCGGCAAGACGACCCTTGTCGAGCCGCATGATCAGGCTTTCGGGAACCTTGCGCAGGAGATGAACGTCGTGGGTCGCCACGACCACGGTGGTGCCGAGCCGGTTGAGCGCCTCGAACAGGCGCAGCAGCTTGACCGCCATGTCGGGATCGACGTTCCCGGTCGGCTCGTCCGCCACGAGCAGGTCGGGCCGGCCGATCACGGCGCGGGCAATCGCCACCCGCTGCTGCTCGCCGCCCGAAAGGGTCGCCGGGCGGGCGGCCATGCGGTCGGCGAGGCCAACCCATTCCAGCATGTCGGTCACCGGCCCGGCCAGCTCACGCTCGCTCACCCCCGCCACGCGCAGCGGCAAGGCAACATTGTCGTAGGCGGACAGGTGGGGAACGAGGCGGAAATCCTGGAATACCACGCCCAGCCGCCGGCGCAGCAGCGGCAGCTTGTCGCGCGGGGTGGTGATCGCATCGGTGCCGAACATGCGAATCGCTCCCCGCGAAGGGCGCTGGGCGAGATAGAGCAGCTTGAGCAGGCTGGTCTTGCCGGCGCCGCTGGCCCCGGTGAGGAAATAGAAGCTGCCGGGAAACAGGGTGAACGAGACGTCGCTGAGCACCTCGCGATCGGTGCCGTAGCGCAGGCCGACATTGTCGAACTGGACGATCTCGGCTGCGCCTTGCGCGGCCCGCGCTTCGGGTGAGGCCTCGCTCATCGGCCGGTCAACCCCGCGCCGTGGCTGCGCGCGAACAGGCCGGACCTGCCATGCGGCAGGCGCTTGCTCTCGTGCCGGGCCCAAGGGCTGCGCCGCGCAACGGAATTGACCCGAAATCGATCCACTCACCGGCTATAGACAGCAATCGGTGTGGAAAAAAGGGGCGGCGCGGGCCGACTTGTCACTGGCGGCCTTGTCGCGCGGGCGAGGCAGGGGCATGACCGCAAGGTGATCATTGCCTGTCCCTCCTGCGCGACCCGTTATGTCGTGCCCGACAGCGCCATCGGCGCGGAAGGCCGCACCGTCCGCTGCGCAAAATGCCGGCAGAGCTGGTTCCAGGACGGGCCGGAGCAGCCTGCCCCTCCGCCGGTGCCGCCTGCCCCGGCGCCCGCCGCGGTCGCCGCCGAGCCGGAACCCGCCCGGTCAGCCGCTGAAGTGCGCGCGCCGGACGCCGATTGCTCACCGGCTGCCGAAACGGCCGCGGGCGTGGCCGTGGAGCCCGAGGCCGAGCCTGCCGCCCCCCTGCCCCCGGTCCAGCCCGCGCGCCCGGCGCCGGTCTATTCCGACGAGGATACGGCCCGCATCTTCGCGCAGACGCCGTCTACCTTCGATCACCAGCCGCCGTTCCGCCCCCGCCGCAATCCGCTGCGGCTCTACACCTATGCGGCCGTGCTGTTCGCCGTGGTCACGATGGGGGCAACGGCGGCGGTCGCCATCTACGGCCTGCCGGACTGGGCGCCCCTCGCCCGCCGCACCTTTGCCGAAGCCCAGCCCGATCTCGTGCTCGAATTCCCGCCCAACCGGCAGGACCGGCGAACCCTGCCCAACGGCGCCGAGTTCTTCGGCGCCAGCGGCAAGGTGACCAATGTCGGGCGGGAGCGGCGCACGGTGCCCTCGATCCTGATCGTCCTGCGTGATGACAAGAACCGCATCGTCTATTCGTGGGAAGTGGTGCCGCCCAAGCGCCAGCTCGCCCCCGGCGAATCCGTCACGATCAACGAGGCGGTGACGGATGTGCCCCGTTCCGCGCGGGTCGCCGAAATCGGCTGGAAGCCAGGCTGAACTTCCATCCCGGTGATGGCCGGGAAAATCGGTGCATCGGCGCTTGCACCCCCCGGGGGCATTTGCTAGGGGCGCGCTCCTACCCCGCGGGGCGGCTTCCCAGATGAAGTGCAGCCCTGTCGATTATGCGGTCGTGGCGGAATTGGTAGACGCGCAACGTTGAGGTCGTTGTGGGCGAAAGCCCGTGGAAGTTCGAGTCTTCTCGACCGCACCAGACAGTCTGACATCGGAACAGATCATCGCCTTCGGGCGCCCCCCACGCTGACGCAGCGCGCCACTGTGCATGTGATGGCTGCGGCATGGAAGCCGCAAGCCATTGCCTGAGCGGCAATCCTGATTGACCATGTCCCAAATCACACGCGACGGGGAGCCGAAGCGACATGGGCGAGACGGTTACCTTTACGCACTGCCATCTGTGCGAACAGATGTGCGGCCTCGCCGTGACCGTGGCCGACGGGCGCATTGCCGCCATCCGCCCTGACAAGGCCAATCCCTACAGCTGGCGGGATTTCTGCACCAAGGCGCAGCGCGCCGGCGATGTGGTGCACAGCCCGCACCGCGTGCTCCAGCCGATGAAGCGCGACGGCACGCGGTTCGTCGCCGCCAGTTACGAGGAAGCGGTGGACGACGTGGCCGCCCGGCTCAAGGCGATCATCGCACGGCACGGGCCCGATGCGGTCGGCGGTTATGTCGGCAATCCCGGCGGGCTCAACGCCGGCGCCGGTGCCTTTCACAATGCCTTCCTCAAGGCGCTCGAGACGCGCCAGCAATTCAGCATGTATTCGATCGACACCAATGCCTACCATGTCGCCTCGCTCGCCATGTTCGGGGTCGAGTGGCTGACCTTGATCCCGGATATCGACGCCGCCGACTGCGCCGTGCTGATCGGCACCAACCCGGCGATCAGCAAATCGTGCTGGCTGGGGACCGTGCCCAACGGCTGGCGCCGCCTGCTGGCGCGGGTGCGCGATGGGGCGGACCTCATTGTCATCGATCCGCGGCGCACCGAGACGGCCGACCATGCGACGCTCCACCTCGCGCCCCGCCCCGAGTCCGACTGGGCCCTGGTACTCGCGATGCTGCGCACGATCTTCGACAATGGCTGGGAGCGCCTGCCCGAGCGCGGGGCGATTGCCGGGCTGGCGGAGTTGCGGGCTCTCGCCGCCAGCGCCGATCCCACCGAGCTTGCCGCCATCTGCGACGTGCCCTTGGCCGACATCGCCGAAGCCGCCCGCCGGTTCGCCCTGGCCCCGCGCGGCTATGCCATGGCGGCGACGGGGCCGGCGCTGGGCCGCAACGGTGTGATTTCGCACTGGCTGGTCCTGGCGCTGAACGTGGTGACCGGCCGGATCGACGTTCCGGGCGGCCGCTATCTCCCGGCGTGGCCGCTCAACATGACCGCCTATCGCCAGGAGTTCACGCCGCCCATGCCGGTGCCCAGCCGGGTGCGCGGCATCCCGTCGGTCCTCGGCTGGCACTCGATCGCCGAACTGGCCGACGAGATCGAGACACCCGGCTCCGGCCAGGTGCGGGCCCTGTTCATTACCGGAGGCAACCCGGTGTCGTCCTCGGCCCATGGCGAGCGGCTGGCCAGGGCCCTGGGCGGGCTGGACCTGCTGGTGGCGCTGGACATGTTCCGCCGCGAGAGCCACCGCCACGCCGACTGGCTGATCCCGGGCCAGCACTTCCTCGAACGCGACGAACTGCTGATGGCCTGGTCCCAAGCCGAGCGCCCGTTCGTCCAGGCCGCCCGCGCGGCCCTGCCCTCGCCTCAGGGCATCCGCCCCGAGTGGACCTTCTTCCGCGACCTTGCCGATGCCTTGGGGCTCAAGCTGTTCGGCGGCCAGATGGAGCCGCACCCCGACGCCCTCGCCGAGGCGCTGTTTGCCTATGGCGGGCAGACCACCCTTGCCGAGACGCGCGCGGCCGAGCACGGCCTCGAATTCGGCGAACGGTCGATGGGGCACCTGTGGGACTATCTCGCAGCGCAGGGGACGACCGTGGCGCTGTGCCCGGGGGAATTCGTGGCCGAGCTGCATAACGCGCTGGCACAGTCCCGCACGACAGGCGGAGCCAGCTTCCAGATCATTTCGCGCCGTCGCAACAACATGATGAATGGCTGGCTGGCCGAAACTTCCGGCAGCGTGGCCGACGATCCGACGGCGAGTTCGGTGGAGATGAACCCCGGCGATGCCGCGCGAATCGGGCTGGCTGACGGGGCGCAGGCGCGGATCGCCAGCCGGGCGGGCGAACTGGTCGCGACGGTAGCCGTATCGGATGCGGTGCGCCCCGGCACGCTCGTCATCGCCAGCGGCTGGGGCGCGGCGCTGTACGATCCGGTCAGCGGAGCCGAAGTGTTCCGCAAGGGCATCGAGCGCAATAAGCTGGTGGCCGACGACGACCTCGGCCCGCTGAGCGGCGTGCCCCGGCTGAACGGTACACCGGTGACCATCTCAGCCGTTCAGGGCGGTGCCTGAACGAGGATGTGCTGACTCGCGCGGGCACTTTGCCGATTGCGTCGGGCGCCGATAATCGGGGCGAGGAAGAGGAGCAGGCAAGCTATGGGAATTACCGTCGCCGTGGACGGCGCAGTCGCAGTAGTGACGATCGAGCAGCCCTCGCGGCGCAACGCCATGACACTGGAGATGAGGGCGCAGGCGCAGCGCGAGTTCGAGCGCCTCTGCGACGATCCTGAGGTCCGCGCCATCGTGTTGACCGGGGCCGGAGAGCACTTTTCCGCCGGGGCCGATGTCAGTGACATGGGCCAGAGCGGAGTGGGCGGATCGATCCTCAAGATGCGCTACATTCACCGCATGGTGCGCGCGGTGAACCGGACCGAGAAGCCGGTGATCGCCGCCGTGCGCGGGGTCTGCATCGGCATGTCGTGGTCGCTGGCGCTGGCCTGCGACTTCGTGATCGCGGCCGAGGATGCACGCTTCCAGTTCGCCTTCCGCCACCTTGGCCTTGCGCCCGACGGCGGGGCCGTGTTCCAGCTGACCCGTCTGGTCGGCCTGCAGCGGGCGAAGGAGATCATCTATTCCGGGCGGTTCGTCAGCGGCAGCGAGGCCCGTTCGCTTGGCCTCGCGCTCGAGGCGCTGCCCGCCGACGAGGTGCTGTCCCGTGCCCTCGCCTTTGCCGGCGAACTGGCCCTTGCACCGACCACGGCCATTGCCATGGCCAAGCGCCAGTTCGACGCGGCCCCGGCGCAGACGCTTGACCAGGCGCTGGACTTCGAGGGCGTCATGCAGGCGGCGATGATCAATACCGACGACTTCCGCGAGGGAGCCGCCGCCTTCCGCGAGAAGCGCAAGCCGAGCTACGTGGGGCGCTAGCCCCCGGCGATGTCGCGGCGCAGGGTGACCTTGTCGATCTTGCCGTTGGCGAGCGTCGGCAGGCGTTCCGCGAAGGTCACCCCAGTCGGTTTCTTGTAGGAAGCCAACAGGGTACGGCAGTGGGCGATCAGCCCATCGGCATCAACCTTGCCCTCGGGCGTGCGGACGACCACGGCGTGGACCGTTTCGACCCAGCGCGGGTGCGGCACGCCGATGACCGCCACTTCGGCCACGTCCGGATGGGCGAGCAGGGCCTCTTCGACCTCGCGCGAGGCGACGTTTTCGCCGCCGGTGACGATCATGTCCTTCTTGCGGTCAACCAGATAAAGAAAGCCGTCCTCGTCGAACCGGCCGATGTCGCCCGAGTGGACCCAGCCGTCGCGCAGGGTGGCCATCGTGGCGACATGGTCGTTCCAGTACCCCCGGAAGGTGGCGCCGCCGCGGTAGACGATTTCGCCGGTTCCGCTGTCCGTTACGTCTTGTCCTTCATCGTCGATCAGGCGGACAGTGACGCCTGGGTACGGCTGGCCGACCGAGAGCAGGCGGCGGCGCTCGCGCTCGGTGCCATCGGGCCGGTGCTGGTGGCGCGGCAGGCGTGAGACGATGCCTTCGGTCTGGCCATAGGCGTGGTGGAGCACCGGGCCGAACAGTTCCAGCGCGCGGCGCAGGACCGGATCGGGCATGGCCGCGGCCGAATAGAGGATGCCGCGGATCGAGGAGAGGTCTGCCGTGGCGGCGAATGGATGCTCGACGATCATCTGCACCATGGTCGGCGCCAGGTGCGCGATGGTGATGCGCTCGCGTTCGACCGTGCGGATGAATTCACCGGCATCGAATCCGCGATGCAAATGGACCTCGGCACCGTTCCACTGCCCGGCGCTGGCCATGGACTGGGCGCCGACGTGGAACAGCGGCATGACCACCAGCACGCGGTCCTCGCTCGTGATGCCGAGGTCGGTGCAATGGTATTCGGCCTTCAGTGCGAGCCCGCGCGAATCGAGGATGCAGCCCTTGGGCCGGCCGGTGCTGCCGCTGGTGAAGATCACGCAGGCGAGATCGTCGATGGTGGACACGACGTCGGGCTGATGGCCCGTCCCGGCAGCAAGGAAGGTCTCGTAGGGCTCGGCCCAGTCCGGCGGGTCGTCGAAGCAGATCCACGAACGGATCGAGGGCACCTGTGCGCGGATCTCGTCGATCACCGCGGCATAGGCACTCTCGAAGAACATCGCGACCGGTGCGGTCTCGCGCAACTGATGAAGCAGTTCGGCAGCGACGAGGCGGAAATTGGCCGTGGCGAAAATGAACCCGGTGAGCTCGCAGGCGCCGCAGACTTCCTTGTATTCGATGCGGTTCATCGCGAGGATGGCGACCCGGTCGAGCCGCTCCACGCGGCGCTGGCGCAGGGCGACCGCAAGGGCCTCGCAGCGCGCCAGATATTCGGCGTTGGTCAGGCTACGTCCGTCGTGAACGAAGGCCCGGCCACCGGCATTGAGCCGGGCGCTGCGCCGGATGATTTCGCCGAGCCAGGTATCGGTCACTGCGCAATCCTTCTCAATCGAACTTCGGCTTGCGCTTTTCCTTGAAGGCATGGACCGCCTCGGAGAACGGGGCGTCCTGCATGCCCAGCATCTCATAGGCCATTGAAACATCGAAGGTGGTGTTGAAGTGGGCCTTCACGCTCTTCTGCACGGCCAGCTTGGTCCAGCGCAGGGCCCACGGCGGCAAGGCGGCCAGTTCCTCCGCGATCTTCCGCGCCTCGGCGAGGACCTGATCCTTGGGGTGGGCATAGGTGCACAGCCCTATCCGCGCGGCCTCGGCGCCATTGACCACGAGCCCGCGCAGGAGGAACTCCTTGGCCTTCATGAAGCCCAGCAGGATCGGGAACATCACCGCGCCGCCATCGCCGGCGACAAGGCCCATGCGGGTGTGGGTATCGCCGATCTTGGCATCGTCGGCGATGAGCGTGATGTCGCAGAACGCCGCGATGTTGCAGCCAAGGCCAAGGGCATCGCCATTGATCGCGGCAATGATCGGCTGCTCGACGGCGAGCATCTTTTCCCACAGGCGGCGGGTATGCCCCGCGGCCCGCATGGAATGGGCCAGGTTGGCGCCCGGCTCCTGCAGGCGCTGGTGCATGGCGTTGATATCGCCGCCGGCCGAGAAGGCGACGCCCGCACCGGTGAGGAGGACAACGCGGACCTCCTCGTCCTGGGCGATCTTCACCCAGATGTCCTCAAGCTCGGTATGAACCTCGAGGGAAGCGGCGTTACGCACTTCGGGGCGATTCAGAGTCACCGTGGCGACATGGTCAACGATATCGACCAGAATGTGCTTGTAGCCCGTGTAGTCCATATTCCTCCCCGTCCGTTCTGATTTCACGCCACTTCGAATAGTGCCGCAGCCCCGAGACCGCCGCCCACGCACATGGTCACCACCACCAGCCTGGCGCCGCGGCGCTTGCCCTCGATCAGGGCGTGCCCGGTCATGCGCGATCCGCTCATGCCCCAGGGGTGGCCGACGGCGATGGCGCCGCCGTTCACATTCATCCGATCCAGCGGAATTCCCAGCCGTTCCTGGCAATAGATCGTCTGGACGGCGAAGGCCTCGTTCAGCTCCCACAGGTCGATGTCGTCCACGGTGAGGCCATGCTTCTTCAGCAGCTTCGGGATGGCGAAGACCGGGCCGATGCCCATCTCGTCGGGCTCGCAGCCAACCACTTCGAACCCGCGGTAGATGCCCAGCGGTTCGAGGCCGCGCCGTTCGGCGAGACGCGAACTGGTGATCACGCAGGCCGAGGCGCCGTCGGAGATCTGGCTGGCATTGCCCGGAGTGATCGTGCCGCCCTCATTGACCGTCCGCAGCCGGGCAAGACCTTCCAGCGTGGTGTCGGCCCGATTGCACTCATCGACGGCAAGGGTGACCTCGGCGGTGCCGGTGATATCGCCCGCCTTGTCGACCTCGTCCCGGAACGTGGTGATCGGCACGATCTCGGCATCAAACCGGCCGGCGGCCTGGGCCGCGGCCGTGCGCTGCTGGCTGAGCAACGAATAGCTGTCCTGCCGTTCGCGATCGATACCATAGCGCCGGGCCACGACTTCGGCCGTATCGATCATCCCCCAGTAGATCGCCGGGTAGTGCTCCGCCACCCACGGGTCCTTGTTGCGGTAGCGATTGCGGTGCCGGTTCTGGACCATGGAGCACTGCTCGAGCCCGCCGGCTACGAATACCGCATCGCCATCGGAGCGGATGCGCTGGGCGGCGAAACAGATGGTTGTGAGCCCCGACGAACACTTGCGGTCGATCGTCGTGCCCGGAACCGTTACCGGCAAACCGGCACGAAGCAGGGCCTGTCGCGCGACATTGCTCGATGTCGTCGCTTCCTGGGCAGCACAGCCCATCAGGACGTCGTCGATCTCACCGGGTTCGAATCCGCTGCGGCCGACCGCCGCGGCAATGGCGTGGCCGCCCAGCGTGGCTCCTGGCGTGCCGTTCAGCGAACCCCGATAGGATTTGCCTATCGGGGTTCGCGCTGTCGAAACAATGACGGCGTCCATTGCGGAACTGGCAGGCTCAGCCGCGCACGAACTGCCGGATATAGTCCGCCCCGAGGCCCACCTCGCGATAGTGCTTGTCACAGGCAGCGATCAGGGTGTGCACGTTGGTTGCGGCGATCACGTTGTCGTTCTCGTCCATGGCCTGCATGCCGCCCATCCATACGAAGAACGCGGTCATCGGCGCTTCGTAGATTTCCAGGGTGTGCACCTCGCCCGGCGCTTCGAACACAAAGGTGCCCTTCTTGGCAGTCCAGTCGTGCTCCTTGTAGCCCCAGCTGCCTTCCAGCGTATAGGCATAGACCGGCGAAGAGTGGAGGTGACGACCAATGCCACCCGGCTTGGTGTAGCGGTAGACGTTGGCCATGGTGCCCGAGCAGGTATCGAACATGCACGGCAGGTATTCGCCGCCGCCCGGCCGCGGGACCCAGGCGCGCGGATCTTCGGGCAGGTGGTTGACCGTTTCGGGCGTCATGAAGCGGGCGTCAATGCCCGGCATCGAATAAGGCAGGGTTTCGATCAGATAGGCAGACATGCAAGATACTCCGTTTGGCGCCGGGTCAGACGGCGAGATAGCCGCCGTCGACCGGGAGGATCACTCCGGTGACCCAGGCGGCGTCGGGCGAGGCGAGGAACAGGATGGGGCCGGCAAGATGCTCGGGCACGCCCCAGCGACCCATGGGCGTGCGCTTGATGATGCGCTCATAGAATTCCGGGGAACTGGCCGCATCCTTTGACATCTGCGTGTCGATCCAGCCCGGCGCGACCGCATTGACGCGGATGTTCTGGGGTGCCCAGGCAATAGCCATCGATTTGGTCGCCAGCGCCACGGCGCCCTTGCTCGCGGCATAGCCGGACGCGGTGGCCGTGCCTTTGAAGCTGTTGATCGAGGCGGTATTGATGATGGCGCCCGCGCCGCTGGCCTCGAGCTGCGGCAGGAAGGCGTTGCACATGCGCAGGGTGCCGAGCATGTTGACGTCGTAGTTCTTCTGGAAGGCTTCCACGGTGATTGTGCCGGGCCCGCGGATCGAGACGCCGGCGCAATTCACCAGAACGTCAAGCCGCGGGGTCTGCGCGGCCAGGGCCTCGACCGCGGCATCGTTGGTCACGTCGAGCTCGACCAGAAGGATGCCGGCAAAGTCGGGATCGGCGCGCCGCGCGGCCAGTTCGGCCTCGCCCCAGCCGGTGGCGATCACCTCGGCCCCGGCCCGCGCGAAGGCCACGGCAGCAGCGCCGCCGATGCCGCCGGCACCACCCGTCACGATCACTGTCTTGCCGGAAAAATCATGCATCGCGTGCGTTCACTTCCACTTGGTTCCACTGCAGCCGAGGCCGGTCCCGCGGACATCGGTATATGCCACAAGCTGCCGCGCTGCGGGATATCCCTTGAGGGCAGGACTGTCACGTCAGGGGGTAATCGGACATCCATGTGATCGATGGCCGGACCGGCCCATGCGGTCGAGCGATCGGCCACGCCATGACAATTTGACGCTTGATCAACAGGCTGACGAGTGCAGTCTGCTGCCACGCGCCGGATAGACAATCGCAAGACTGGCGTCGTGGAGAGACCTGATGAACGGCAAGCAAGCGCAGGGCCCGGAACGCTTCCGGATCGAACGCCCCGATCTAATTCCCACGGCGCGCTACCACGATCCCGCATTCATGCAGCTCGAGGAGGAGCGCTTCTGGTCGCGGGTGTGGCAAATGGCCTGCCGCCTGGAAGAGATCCCCGAGCCGGACGACTTCGTCGAATACAGGATCCTGTCCCGCTCGGTGGTGCTTATTCGCCAGAAGGATGGCGCGGTGAAGGCATTCGAGAATGCCTGCCGCCATCGCGGGCTCAAGCTCTGCGAGGATCGGGGCACCGCGCGGGGCGGCATTTCGTGCCCGTTTCACGCCTGGCACTACAACACCGACGGGACCTGCCGGGCCGTATTCCAGCCGGCGCTGTTCGACCCTGCCGTGCTGCGCAAGGAAGACATCGACCTCGTACCGGTGCGAGTGGAGACGTGGGGCGGCTGCGCCTTCATCACCTTCGACGACCACGCCCCGCCGCTGCGCGAGTGCCTGGGCCCGTTCGCGCCGATGGAAGAGATGCGGCAGGTCGAGGATCTCAAGGTTGCCCTGTGGATTGCGATCCGCCTGCCTGCCAACTGGAAGATGGCGGCCGAGGCCTTCATGGAAAGCTACCACGTCCTGCGCTCGCACCCGCAGCTGGTCTCGATGTTCGGCCTGACGATCGAGGGCTTCAACGAGGCTGCCGCGCGCGGAATCACCAGTTCATCGGGCATGCGCAACAGCGCCGACTACGCCGGCGGGGGTCAGCTGATCGAAAAGCAGCTGACCTACTACCGCAACCTCAGCGAGGGCATGGCGGGAATGATCTCGCCCCGCGAAATCGCCGTGGCCGAACGCCTGCGCGGCGAGGTCGTCCTGCCCGACGATCCGGCCGAGGCTATGACAGCCTGGCGGCTGGCGCTGAACAAGGCGATTCATACCGATGCCGTGGCATCAGGCCTGCCGATCTTCCCGATCCACGAGCAGCCCCTGCCGACCCTTACCCCGGTCCATTTTGCCTTTCCCAACTTCTTCATCCTGCCGCCGTTCACCGCGGCATCATCCTACCGCATCCGGCCCCTTGGCCCCGAGGAATGCCTGTTCGATATCTGGTCGCTCGACCGCTTTCCCGAAGGGCAGGAGCGCCCGCGGCTGACGACGCCGGTGCCGATGGCTCACGACGACCCCGCCGTGCCCCCGGTGCCGACGCAGGACTTCGCCAACCTGCCGCGCCAGCAGCAGGGAATTCACGCGCCCAGCCTCACCCACTTGAGACTGGCGGAAAAGCAGGAAGGCCTGATCAGCAATTTCGAGCGGCTGATCGACGGGTTCATCTACGGCTGGAGCGAGGCCGAGATCAGGGACGGCTACGGCAAGGCCAGCGGCGCGATCGACCAGCCGATCGCGCCGATGGGTGCGGTAAGCGAGCCTGCCTGAGCCCGGCCCGCCGGCGCGGGCTCAGCGTTGGCCCGGCTGGCTCGAAATCTCGCCCGCCTCGAGCGCGTCGATCGCCGCTTCCACCGCGGTGGCGCGCGGCCAGCCCTGGTAGCAGGCGAACTGCAGGGCGAATTCGCGCAGTTCGGCGATCGTGGCCCATCCCGTCTTGCGGGCGATCTGCATATAGGCGGTGATCGCCGTCGGCGCCCCGGTCGCGCAGGCGCAGGTCAGCGAAATCCAGAACCGCGTCTTCTTGTCGAGCCCTGGCCGCGTCCAGACCTCGGAGAAAATGAAGTCGCGCGCCGCCGCCTTCATCGGCGAATTGGGGGCCGCGTAGGGAACGCCGAACAGCTCGGTGAACAGTTCGCTGCCACGTGCGGCGCGTTCGGGCTGGTCGGGGGACAGGGAATGGTCGGTCATGGTCTTCCTTTCTGGGGCGCAGCGGCGCCCGGGGCAAAATGGATCAGAGCACGACTCCGGCCGTGCGCAACTGTTCGACATCGCCGGGGGCAAGGCCCAGTTCGCCGAGCACGTCGGCGGTGTGGGCGGCATAGGCCGGCGCGGCCTTGAGTTCGCCGATGGTCTGCTGGTCGAACTGGGCGGGGCTGACGCCGGCAAGATAGCTGCGGCCGTCGGGCGCATGGACCTCGGTGACGAATTCGTTGGCCTGGGCCTGCGGATCGTGGGCCACTTCGGAAGGATTGAGCAGCGGTGACCAGACCCCCTGCGCCGTCTTCAGCCGTTCGCGCCACCAGGCGAAATCGTGGGCGGCAAAGATCGCCTCCAGTTCGGCAATGAGCGCCCTGTTGTTGGCGAAACGGCTCGGCCCGTCATGGTAGCGCGGATCGTCGATCAGGTCGGGACGGTCGAGATGCCGGCACAGGTCGGGCCACCAGGCATCGTACATCATCGATAGCAAGATCCAGCGGTCGTCGCTGGTCCGGTAGGTGTTCATGATCGGATTGAACGATTCCGAACGCGGCTGGCTGGGCCCCCGATCGAGCCCTAGGCCGACGCCGATGACCGACTGCGACATGAGGTAAATCCCGAACAGGTACAGGGCATTGTCGACAATGGCGCCCTTGCCGGTGCGTTCGCGGCGGAACAGGGCTGCGGCAATCGCGCCCGCGGTCGTCACGCCGCCACCAAGGTCGCCTACCGAGCCAGGCTGGCTGATCGGCTCCGATCCGGGCTGAGTCAGCATCCACGCCGCCCCCGACCGGCACCATGACGAGGGGTAGTCGAACCCGCCATCGTCAGCCATGTCGCCACGGATGCCATAGCCGGAGCCGCGCGCGTAGATCAGCCGGGGGTTGCGCTTCATCAGTTCTTCCGGCTCGATCCCCATCTTGCGGCGCGCCTTGGCCCGCATATTGGTGATGAACACGTCGGCCGTTTCGACCAGCTTGTAGAGGATCTCGCGGCCTTCCGGCTGGGTCAGATCGAGTGCGACGGAACGCTTGCCGCGGTTACCCGCCTCGAAATACATGTTGAATCCGTTGCCGGAAGAGTTCGGGATGGCCAGCGAGCGCCCCGGATCCCCGCCCGCTCCCACCCGCTCGATCTTGATGACGTCGGCACCCCAGTCCGCCAGCACCATGCCCGCGGCGGGGACGAAGGTGTGCTCGGCCACTTCGATGACCTTCACGCCGTCCATAACGTCGTACATGGCATTCTCCCGTCCGGCCCGGCTGCCTAGCTCGCCTGAGTGGCACCAGTGCTGCGCGCGATTCGGCGCGAACCGCGGGAGACTTTCAGCCCGCCGACGGGCGGTCAACGATGACTGCTGGCGCGGCCCCGCCGATCACGAGCGTGTTGCAACGCCCGTCAGCGCCGCCGCCGCCGGCGCCACCACCACCAGCAGCCCGCGCCCGACACCGCGCAGACTGCGGCCGCCGCCCCGGCAACGCTTGCCCCGGCCACGGCGATGCCGCCGACCAGGAACAGCATGAGGTCGAGCGCAGCCTTCACGGACTGGCAGGAAAATTGGCGAGCATGCCGGGGCCTAACGCCGGGCCGCCGCTCCGGTGCCCGCCTTCACCGCCGGGGCAGAAGCCGCAAGAGCCCGGGCGATCAGCGCACAGGCGATCAGCTGGATCTGGTGGAACAGCATCAACGGCAGAACGAGAGCGCCGACCTGGGCTACGGGAAACAGCACGCGGGCAATCGGCACGCCGCTGGCGAGGCTTTTCTTCGAGCCGCAGAACAGCAGCACGATGGCATCGGGCCGGGAAAATGCCCGTCCCCAGGCCCAGGTGAGGCCCAGCACGGCGGCGAGCAGCGCGCAGCTCAGCCCAAGGATCAGCAGCAGGCTGGCGAGCGGCAACTGGTGCCACAGACCGCCGACGACGGCGGCACCGAAGGCGGTATAGACCACCAGCAGGATCGAGCCGCGATCGACCATGGTGACCAGTTGGCGATGCCGGGTGACGACCCCCCCGATCCACGGGCGCAGCAGGTGCCCGGCCAGGAAAGGCAACAGCAACTGGGCAACGATCTTCTCGATCGAATGAAGCGGGATCAGGCTGCCCCCCACGCCCACCCCGCCGATCAATGCGGCCACCAGCAGCGGGGTCAGCACCAGGCCGAGCAGGTTGGAGAACGAGGCGCTGCACACCGCCGCCGCGACATTACCGCCGGCGATCGAGGTAAAGGCGATCGAACTCTGCACGGTCGAGGGCAACAGGGCGAGAAACAGCATGCCGGTCGCCACCAGCGGGGGAATGCCCGGGATGGCAGCGATGCCGAGGCCCAGCAGCGGGAAGACCACGAAGGTCGTGGCCAGCACGGCCAGGTGCAGCCGCCAGTTTCCCGCCCCCGCGACGATCGCCTCACGCGAAAGCTTGGCGCCGTGAAGGAAGAACAGCAGGACGATGCCGGCATTGGCGATCTCGTCCGCCAGACTGGCGAACGGACCGCGCGCCGGCAGCAGCGAGGCGATCAGCACGGCGCCGAACAGGGCGACGATGAACGGGTCGAGCGCTCCGCGCAGGCGGGTCAGCATGGCTGGCGCGGGAGTGAACAGTGGCAGCTCATGCGCGGCAGCTAGCCGGAAACGGGCCGTCTGTCGCCTCGGTAAAGTGGCCTCTATCGCATAGGGGCTGAATCGCGGATCCTCACCAGCCGCGGTTGACCACGGCGCGGCGCCGGGCCCAATCTCCTTCCGGAAAGCGGAATATTAGAGGAGAGGCCGCGTGAAGAAGTACAAGCTGCTGGTGCTCAGCAATTGCGCCCCTGGCACGGATGACGAATTCAACCGCTGGTACAACGAGGTGCACATTCCCGAAGTGCTCCAGGTCCCGGGCTTCACCGGCGCCTGGCGCGGGCCGATCTCCGAGGTCACAGCCGAGGGTTCCGAGCACCGCTTCTGCGCTGTCTACGATTTCGAGAGCGACGACGTCGGCGCCACCCTGGGCGAGCTTGCTGGCCGCGCCGCCGATGGCCGGATGCACATGTCCGACACGCTCGACCTGGCCGGCGTCTCGATGCGCGCCTTCGAAGTCCAGTCGCAGCAATAGAGCCAATGACCATGATCACGAGCCGGGCCGCCGATTGCAGCGATGCCGAATGGGCGGTCCGGGTCGAACTGGCGGCATGTTACCGCGCGGTCGACCTGTTCGGGATGACCGACCTCGTCCACAACCACATCACCGCGCGGGTGCCGGGGCCGGATCATCATATCCTGATCAACGCCTATGGCCTGCACTACGAGGAAATCTGCGCCTCGAACCTGCTCAAGATCGATCTGGACGGCAACATCGTCACTCGCCCCGAGAGCCTGCCCTATGGGGTGAACCTGGCCGGCTACGTGATCCATTCGGCGGTCCACGGGGCGCGCCCGGATGTCGCCTGCGTGCTGCACACCCACACCCGGGCGGGCGTTGCCGTCTCGGCCATGGACGAAGGGCTGCTGCCGATCTCGCAGACGGCGCTGCGCTTCCACGGCCGGCTTGGCTATCATGATTTCGAGGGTCCGGCGACCGACCTTGCCGAGCGCGAGCGCCTGATCGCCCACCTGGGGCAGGACTATGCGCTGATCTTGCGCCACCACGGCCTGCTGACCTGCGGGCGGACCATCGGCGAGGCCTTCACCCTGATGCAGCGGCTGGATACCTCCTGCAAGATCCAGGTCGATGCCATGGCGGGAACGGTCACCCTGCCAAGCGAGCAATCGCAGGCACGCACCGCCGCGATGTTCGCGCCCACCGCCAACGATCCGGGTGCGCCGCCGCTCGGTACGATCGAATGGGCCGCGATCCTGCGCCAGCTGGACCGCAAGGACCCCTCCTACCGCAACTGAGGCGGGCCGCTCAGGCGGCAGCGTCGGCGGCGGCGAGGAGTTCCGCCGGCGGCCCGGCTGCCCTGGTCTTGCGATCGAGCGTTACGTCATAGACCGCCGTCGCGCCGTAGCGGTTCGGCGCATGGGGGTCGTGGCGGCGCTTGTCGAAAGCCAGCACGCGGGTGCCGAGCTTGAACGCCTCGTTGATGTCGTGGGTGACCATGACCACGGTCAGCCGGTGTTCCTGCCACAGTTTGCCGACCAGGTCGTGCATGTCGAGCCGGATGCCGGGATCGAGCGCGCCGAAGGGTTCGTCGAGCAGGAGCACGCGCGGGTGTTTGACCAGGGCCTGGGCCACTGCCAGCCGCTGCTGCATCCCGCCCGACATCTGCGCCGGGTAGACATCCAGGCTGTGGCCGAGACCAACCGCCTCGAGCATGGCCAGGGCCTCGCCGCGCGCCCGGGCGCGGGCCGTGCCGAACAACCGCGCTGTCAGCGGCGCATGCGCGCATTCAAGCCCGAACAGCACGTTGCCCAGCGCGGTCAGGTGCGGGAACACCGAATAGCGCTGGAACACCACGCCGCGATCGGGCGAACATTCAGGCGCGAGCGGCGTCCCGTCGAGCAGGACCTCGCCCCGGCTGGGGCCCTCCTGCCCAAGGATCAGGCGCAGGAAGGTGCTCTTGCCCGCGCCCGAGGGGCCGACCACCGAGACGAACTCGCCCGGCCGGATCGCCAGGTTGACCCGTTCGAGCACGACCTTGTCGCCATACTCCACCCAGACATCGCGGAATTCGAGGATCGGAGCAGTATCCGGGCTCATCGCGCGTCTCCGTGGGCCCAGGGGAAGGCCTTGCGGCTGATGGTGAGCAGCGCCCAGTCTGTCAGGATCGCCAGCAGGCTGATCCAGGCGACATAGGGCAGGATGATGTCCATCGAGAGATAGCGGCGAACGAGGAAGATGCGGTAGCCAAGGCCCACGTCGGACGCGATCGCCTCGGCCGAGATCAGGAAGACCCAGGCCGGCCCCATCGACAGGCGCAAGCTGTCGATCAGCCGCGGCAGGGCCTGCGGCAGGGCGACGCGCAGGGTCAGCTGCCAGGTGCTGGCGCCCAGCGTCTGCGCCTTGAGGAACTGTTCGGACGGGAGCCCCGCCACGTGCCCGGCCAGGTCGCGGATCATGTAGGGCGCGATGCCGATGGCGATGAGCGCGATCTTGCTCGCCTCGCCCAGCCCGAGCGCGATGAACAGGATCGGCAGGACGGCGATCGGCGGAATGACCGCGATGATGGTGACGATTGGCCCCAGCGCAGCGCGGACCAGCGGGACGACGCCGAGCGCAATGCCGATGATCAGGGTGGAGAGGGTCGCGATCCCCACCCCGATTCCCAGCCGCCAGAGACTGGCGGTGGTGTCGGCAAGGGCCGTGATCTCGCCGGTGCGGGGATCGACCTGGGTGAACAGGCGCCAGGCGGCCTGCGCCATGGCGAGGAAGGTCGGCAGGACCTTGTCGTTGGGATTGGCCTCCGACCGCGCGGCGGAGAAGACCATGTAGATGACGATGGCGATCGCGATGGGCACGGCGCCGATCAGGATGCGCGGGCCCCGCGAAGGGCGGATATTGACGAGCCGCATGGACCGGGCGGCCTTTCGCTTGTTCTTGTTTGCAACCCGTATGGAACAGGAGCCCCGCCGCCCCCCGGCAGCGGGGCTCCGCCCCCGATCAGAACGAGGCGGTGAGGGTCGCCACCACGCGGCCGCGGGTCAGCTTGTGGCCGGGTTCGCTGCCGAGATTGTAGTTGGCGTCAGCAAAGTTCCGGTCGAGGTCGGTGCCGACATAGGAAACGTTCAGCACGGCCGGGCCATAGGCGAGGTCAACGCCCACGCCGTAATCGACCACATCCTTGCCCCAGGTGTAGATCGAGTTGCCGCTCGAGTAGCCGACATGGCCCTTGAGGGTCAGTGGGGTGCCGCTGATCGGCAGGCCAAGGTCGGTGTAGACCCAGATGTTGTGGCCGTTCTTCAGGCCGGTGGCGTTGATGTTCTTCTGCGCGGGCGCCCAGTAGGTGCCGAGCTTGGCGTTGACCGGGCCGACCTTGCCGGCGACCGAGCCGTAGATCTCGAAGAAGTCATGGCCGCTGGTGCCCGGGTAGACGTAGTAGATCAGGCCGCCGTCGAGCGTCGCCGCGCCGATGGTCTTCGAGTAGCCGCCGATCAGGTCCAGCTCCATGTTGGAGCCGCCGAAGCTGCCGTTGCCGGCGAGGCTCGAGGCCCAGGTGCTGACATAGAAGCCCGGCGCGGTGGTGACGGTCAGGCCGCCTTGGATTGCCGGATCGAGGTCCGACTGCGAGATGCCGCGCAGGCTGTATTCGGTGGCCAGCGTTACTGAGCCGGTGATCTTGATGGCGGGCGCGTCCTCGGCGAAAGCGGGAGCCGCGGCGAAGGCCGATGCGATAGCGGTGGTGGCCAGAGCTGCCTTGATGATCTTCTTCATAATTCCCCCTCAGGAATTGTTTGGTTGCCCTCATTGGCGAACTGCTTCTCGCAAGCACCGTGCCAAATCAGCCTTTCCTGCATTTCCGCCGATCTACGCCATTTGCCCCAGCGCGCTGCTGCCCAAAAAAGAGGCAAATGCTTTCGCGCCTGCCCGTTTTTTGGCTGTTGCATCGCAGCGTAAATATTACCCTTGATCGAATTCGTAATACTTCATAGGCTCAGTCCATGGCTTCCACCCCGCCCGATTCCATCGCCGCGCCGGGCCTCGTCCGGCTCTCCATCAGCCTGCCGGCCGAGCTGTTCACTGAGCTTGACGCCATGGTTGCCGAGCGCGCCGTGGCCAATCGCTCGCAGATGATCGCCGAGCTGATCCGCGCCGAACTGGCTGAACACTCCGCCCGCGAACGCCCGGATTCCGTGCTCTCGGGCACGATCACGCTGGTCTACCGGTCGGAGCGCGGCAAGGTCCGCATGGGCCTCGCCCAGGTCCAGCTCGGCTACGTCGCCGAGATCATTTCAAGCCAGCACGTGTTCCTCGAGGATGACCAGGCAATGGAAGTCCTGCTCGTCCAGGGCACGGCCGAGCGTCTGCACAGGCTGCATGATGCACTGCGGCAAACGCGCGGAGTGCAGCAGTGCCGCCTGGTCACCACCACTGCCCTCCTCCCGCCCCTGTCCGCCAAGGAGCATGGCCGATGAGCCAGACTGCAAACCCCTATGCCGCCCGCGATCATGCCCGCGCCCAGGGTGGCACCGTGGTCGAGGCCATGCCCACCGTCCCCGCCGCCGCACTCGACGCCCCCGGCCCCGTGGTTTGGGAGGAAACGCTGGCGCCCGGCGGCTATGCCAGCCGCCGCCTAGCTCGCGGCACCCGCCTGCGTCTGATCGATGTCCACGGCGATGCCTGCGCCTCCATGCTGCTGTTCAACGCCGAAATGCCGACCGAGCGGCTCAATGTCGCCGATACGCTCAAGGTCCAGTGGAACGGCTATCTCGGCGCGGGCAAGCTGCTGCTGTCCGACATGGGCCGCGTGCTCATGTCGATCCTCGACGACACCGCCGGCACTCACGATGCCTTCTGCGGCGCCTCCAGCGAGGCCAGCAACGCCCGCAAATATGGCGAGGGCACGAATTACGGCCCCCACCCCAATGCGCGCGACCGGCTCATGCTGGGCGTCGCCAAGCATGGCCTTGGCCGCAAGGACGTCCACCCCTGCGTCAACCTGTTCAAGGGCGTGCGTGTGGCGGACGACGGCGCGACCCTGCCCGAAATCGGCCCCTTCGCGCCGGGCCGCGCGGTCACCCTGCGCGCCGAGATGGACCTGATCGTGGTACTGGCCAATTGCCCCCACGTGCTTGATCCGCGGCCCGAATGGACGGTCACCGCGCTGCGCGCCACGGCCTGGAAGGATGCGGTCACCGCGCCGGACGATCCCATCCGCACCAGCGCGCCAGAGGCCCTGCGCGCCTTCCTCAACACCGAAGACTATTACGCGAGGTAGCCCCAGATGCCCGACCAACACCTCGCCGGCCTGCCCGGCCCGATCGCCCACGACGAGGTCGTCCCCGCCCGTGCCCCCTGGCTGCACCGCGTGCGCCGCGGCCAGACCCTGCGGATCGTCGACCTCGAAGGCAACCAGGCGGTCGACTTCCTCGTCTATGCCACCGCCGACGATGCCGAGCGCTACTCCGCCCAGGATACCATCGCCGCCCAGGGCAACCTGTTCCTCAAGACCGGCTCGGTCCTGCTCTCCAACGAGGGCCGGCCGATGATGACCATCACGGCCACCAACGTCGCCTATCACGACACTATCGGCGGCGCCTGTTCGTGCGAGAGCAACACCCTGCGCTACGGCCACCACACCAAGAGCCAGCACGCCTGCGTCGACAATTTCCTCGATGCCAATGTCCGCGCCGGCCGCGGCAAGCGCGACATGGTCTCCAACATCAACTTCTTCATGAACGTGCCCGTAGAGGCCGACGGCGCGCTCGGCATTGTCGACGGCATCTCCGCCCCGGGCCTGATGGTCGACCTGCGCGCCGAGATGGACGTCGAGGTGGTCGTCTCCAACTGCCCGCAGGTCAACAACCCCTGCAACGGCTTCAATCCCACGCCCGTGCGCATGATCGTGAGCGAAGCGGCCTGATGTTCAGGAAAGTCCTCATCGCCAATCGCGGCGCGATTGCCTGCCGGATCATCCGTACCCTGAAGGCCATGGGCATCGGCTCGGTCGCCGTGTTCTCCGATGCCGACGGCGGCTCGCGCCACGTGGCCGAGGCGGACGAAGCCGTCCGCATCGGCCCGCCGCCCGCCGCCGAGAGTTACCTCAACATCCCCGCCATCCTCGCCGCCGCGAAGGAAACCGGGGCAGAGGCAATCCACCCCGGCTACGGCTTCCTCTCCGAAAGCACCGAGTTCGCGGCGGCCTGCGCCGAAGCAGGCATCGTCTTCATCGGCCCCACGCCCCAGAACATCACCGACTTCGGCCTCAAGCACACCGCCCGCGATCTCGCCGAAGCGCACGGCGTCGCCCTCGCCCCCGGCACCGGCCTGCTGACCGATCCCGCCGCTGCCGTCAGCGCCGCGCAAGCGATCGGCTACCCGGTGATCCTCAAGGCCACGGCCGGCGGCGGCGGGATCGGCATGAAGATCTGCCATTCGCCGGAGGAACTGTCAGACGCCTTCGCCTCGGTCGTCCGCATGGGCGCGGGCAATTTCGGCAACGGCGGGGTCTTCCTCGAACGCTACGTCGAGACCGCCCGCCACATCGAGGTCCAGGTTTTCGGCGACGGGCAGGGCAAGGTGGTTGCGCTCGGCGAACGCGACTGCTCGCTCCAGCGGCGCAACCAGAAGGTGGTTGAGGAAACCCCCGCCCCCCTGTTCCCGCCAGCCACCCGCGCGGCCATGATCGATGCCGCGGTGCGCCTCACCGCCGGGGCGCACTATCGCTCCGCCGGCACGGTCGAATTCCTCTACGACCCGGCGCGCGATGATTTCTACTTCCTTGAGGTCAACACCCGCCTCCAGGTCGAACACGGCGTGACCGAGCAGGTTACCGGCGTGGATCTCGTCGAATGGATGGTGCGCGGCGCGGCGGGCGATTTCGCCATGCTGGATGGCTTCACGGCCAATCCGCAAGGCGCCTCGATCCAGGTCCGCCTCTATGCGGAAGACCCGGCGGCGGACTTCCGCCCCTCGTCCGGCCTGCTCACCGAAGTGGTGTTCCCGCCAGGACCCCGGGTCGACGGCTGGGTCGCCGCAGGAAGTCAGGTCTCCGCCTGGTACGATCCGATGCTGGCAAAGCTGATCGTCACCGCCCCCACCCGCGCCGAGGCCATCGCCGCGCTCCAGCATGCCCTGGCCGAAACGCGCCTCTCGGGCATCGAAACCAACCTCGATTGGCTGCGCACCGTCATCGCCTCCGACGTGTTCACCAGCGGCAAGGTCTCCACCCGGGCCCTCGCCACGATACCCTACGCTCCGCAGACCATCCGCGTCCTCGCCGGCGGCCCCGCCACCACCGTGCAGGACTGGCCCGGCCGCCTCGGCTACTGGGATGTCGGCGTGCCCCCCAGCGGGCCGATGGACGCGCTGTCGTTCCGCCTCGGCAACCGACTGCTCGGCAACCTGGAAGGCGCGGCGGGGCTGGAGTTCACCGCCGCAGGCCCGACGCTCAAGTTCGATGCCGCCACCCGGCTGTGCCTCACCGGCGCCGAGTTCGCCGCAACGCTGGATGGCGAGCCCGTACCCTTCTGGCAGCCCTTCGCCGTCGCCGCCGGCCAAACCCTCCAGCTCGGCCGCGTCACCGGCGCGGGCCTGCGCGGCTACCTGCTGGTTGAAGGCGGGATCGCAGCACCAGAGTTCCTCGGCAGCGCCGCCGCCTTCACGCTGGGCGAGTTCGGCGGCCACGCCGGACGAGGCGTGCTGACCGGCGACGTGCTGCACCTGAATACAAACGTCATCCCGGGCTCGACCCGGGACCGGTGTCGATCTTTAGGCACGTCCTCTCAAGGGACCCTCCCAGCTTCGCAACACCCCCCGGTCCCGGATCAAGTCCGGGACGACGCAACCTGGACCCTGCGCGTCCTCTATGGCCCCCACGGCGCCCCCGATTTCTTCACTCCGGAAGACATCGCCACGCTGACCACCAGCTCCTACACCGTCCACTACAACTCCAGCCGCACCGGCGTGCGCCTCACCGGCCCCAAGCCGCACTGGGCCCGGCAAGATGGCGGCGAGGCGGGCCTCCACCCCTCCAACATCCACGACAACGCCTATGCCGTGGGCGCGGTCGATTTCACCGGCGACATGCCGATCTTGCTCGGGCCGGACGGCCCCTCGCTCGGCGGCTTCGTCTGCCCCTTCGTCACCATCGCCGCCGACCTGTGGAAGCTCGGCCAGCTGGCGCCGGGTGATACGGTGCGGTTCCTGCCGGTGAGCGAGGAGGGTGCTGCACTGGCGCTGGAGGAGCAGGACGCGCTGGTGTCAGGTGGTTCGAGACGGGCCTTCGCGAACGCTCAGTCCCTCCTCACCACGAACGGGGAGGGAAGATCAATCCCAGATCCCGATCGCCCTGAGGAAGCCCTGAAGCCGCAGGCAGAGGACCTGTCTCGAAGGGCTCAACGGACCACAGAGCCGCACCTCGGCTCCCCCATCGTCCACCACATCGCCGCCCAGGGCCACCGCCCCGAAGTCACCTACCGCCGCCAGGGCGACCAGCACCTCCTCGTCGAATATGGACCCATCGTGCTCGATCTCGAACTTCGCCTGCGCATCCACGCGCTAATGCAGGAGCTCGAGGCCATGGCTCTGCCTGGCATCATCGACGTGACCCCGGGTATCCGCTCGGTCCAGGTCCATCACGACAGCCGCCTGCTGCCTCAGCGCCGCCTCGTCGCAGCCCTTGCCGAAGCCGAAGACCGCCTCGGCAGCCTCGACGATTTCGCCATTCCCAGCCGCACCGTCTGGCTCCCGCTGTCGTGGAATGACCCCGCGATCCACGAAACCGTGGCCAAGTACATCGCCTCGGTCCGCGACGATGCGCCGTGGTGCCCGGACAACATCGAATTCATCCGCCGCGCCAATGGCCTCGCCAGCGTCGACGAGGTGCGCCGCATCGTGTTCGATGCCGAGTACCTCGTCATGGGGCTGGGCGACGTCTACCTCGGCGCGCCGGTGGCCACTCCGGTCGATCCGCGCCACCGCCTCGTCACCACCAAGTATAACCCGGCCCGCACCTGGACCCCGCCCAATGTCGTCGGCATCGGCGGGGCCTATATGTGCATCTACGGGATGGAGGGACCGGGCGGCTACCAGCTGTTCGGCCGCACCATCCAGGTGTGGAACTCGTGGCAACAAACGGGCTCGTTCCGCGACGACAAGCCCTGGCTCCTGCGCTTCTTCGACCGCATCCGCTTCTTCCCCGTCAGCCACGAGGAGCTGACCGAGTGGCGCCGCGACTTCTCCCTCGGCCGACGCGAAGTCCGCATCGATGAGGGGACTTTCCGGCTCGCCGACTACCGGGCGATGCTCGCCGACAACGCCGCCAGCATAGCCGCCTTCCAGCAGACCCGCGAAGCCGCCTTCGCCGCCGAGCGGGCCGAGTGGCAGGCGCGCGGCGAGTTCGACCGAGTCGCCGCCCTCACCGAGGAAGCCCAAGCCGCCCCCGCCGCCGCCGAGATCGCCGTGCCCGACGGCTGCGAGGTCATCGAAGCGCCGTTCGGCGGCGTCCTCTGGTCCTGGGCGGTTGCCGATGGCGACAGGGTGGAGGCGGGCCAGACCATCGCCGTGATCGAGGCGATGAAGATGGAAAGCCCGGTCCTCGCCCCCTGCGCCGGCCGGGTCCGGGCAGTCTATGTCACCGAGCGCCAGCCGGTCACCCCCGGCGCGCCCCTGCTTGCGCTGGAGCCTGCCTGATGCAGACCACTCATCAAATCGCCGCCGAGGTCCGCTCGGGCCGATCGAGTGCCGAACAGGTCATGCGCGAGACGATCGGGCGCATCGAAGCCTACGACGCCGTCCAGCCGCAAGCGTGGATCAGCCGGTTCGCGTCCGAGGCACTGCTCGGCATGGCCCGCGCGGTCGATGCCCGGGTTCGCGCCGGAGAGGACCTGCCGCTCGCCGGGGTGCCCTTCGCCGTGAAGGACAACATCGATGTGGCGGGCCTTGAGACCACCGCCGCCTGCCCGGCGTTTGCCTATCGCCCGCAGGCCCATGCGGAGGTGGTGCAGCGGCTGTGCAGTGCCGGTGCAATTCCGGTCGGCAAGACCAACCTCGACCAGTTCGCCACCGGGCTCAACGGCACCCGCAGCCCCTACGGCGCGCCAGCCTGCGTGTTCAACCTGGGCTATGTCAGTGGCGGCTCCAGTTCCGGCTCGGCCGTTGCGGTCGGGGCCGGCCTGGTGCCGTTTGCGCTCGGCACCGACACGGCCGGATCGGGCCGGGTTCCCGCCGCATTCAATGGCTTGATCGGCCACAAGCCGACCAAGGGTCGCTGGTCGAGCAGCGGTCTGCTCCCCGCCTGCCGCTCGCTCGATTGCATCACCGTCTTCACCATCGACGCCGCCGATGCCCTGCTGGTGGATGGCGTCGCAGCGGGTTTCGATGCGGGCGATCCTTACGCGCGCCGCCTTCCCGACCGGCCGATCACCGGCCAGCGGCTTGGCATTCCGCTGCCAGGCCAGCGGCCCTGGTTTGGTGATGTCCAGGCTGAATGGCTTTACGATCAGGCGCTTGCCCGGCTGGGAAGCCTCGGCTTCACCCTCCACCCGGTCGACTTCGCCCCGCTGCTGGAAGCGGCAACCCTGCTCTACAACGGCCCCTGGGTGGCCGAGCGCACCGCCGCACTCGAAGCCATGCTGCGGGACCAGCCCGAAGCGATGGACCCGGTGGTGCGCGAGATCGTGGCGGCCGGGAGAGAGGTCAGCGCGGTCGCGGCCTTCCGCGGCCAGTACCGCCTGATGGAACATGCGCGCGCGGCGGAAATGCTGTGGGATCAGGTGGACGCCCTGGCCGTTCCGACCGCGCCGACGATCTACCGCATCGCCGAGATGCGGGCGAACCCGATCGCGCTCAATAGCCACTTCGGGGTGTTCACGAACTTCGTGAACCTCCTCGACATGGCCGCCGTGGCCCTCCCCGCCGGCTACCGCCACAACGGCACCGGCTTCGGCATCAGCGTCTTCGCCCCCGCCGGGACCGACCGCGCCCTGCTGCAACTCGCCGAAACCTGGGGCAATCCCTATCCCCGCCCCGCTCTCGATACCGGAGACCACATGGACACGATCCGCCTCGCCGTCGTCGGCGCGCACCTCGAAGGCATGCCGCTGCACTGGCAGCTTACCAGCCGCAACGCGAAGCTCGTCACCGCGACCGAGACCGCGCCGACTTACCGGCTCTATGCCATGGCCGACAGCGTGCCCCCCAAGCCCGCGCTGGTCCACGACGGCAGCGGCGCCGCGATCAAGGTGGAGGTCTACGAACTGGGCGTAGCAGCGTTCGGCTCGTTCGTCGCCGAAGTCCCCCCGCCGCTCGCGATCGGCACGGTGACTCTCGCCGATGGCTCCAGCGTCAAGGGCTTCGTCGCCGAACCGCGCGCGCTGGACGGCGCCGAGGACATCACCGCGCTGGGCGGTTGGCGGGCGTTCGTCGCGCGGTGAGTTGGGCCCGATAGGCGGCGAGTTCGGGCAACAGGACCCCGGCCCGGCGACAGATTACGACACGGCCGAGCGTTGACCGGCGCGGCCTGATCGGCAAGACAGGCGCCGGGTCTCTCCTCTCGCGCCATGGAGCCGTCGTATCGTGTCGAAGCCGATCAAACTTGCCCTTGCCGCCCTGCTGCTCCCCGCCGCCGTCCTGGCCGGCGCCGCCGCGGCCGCTTCAGGGCCGAGCCCCATCTACAAGCTGCGCCACGACAATTTCGAAGCCATGGGCCGGGCGATGAAGGGCACGTTCGACCAATTCAAGAAGTCCAGCCCGAGCATTCCGGCCATCCAGGCCAATGCCAATGCGCTCGCCGCCGCCGCGATCAAGGTGAAGGGTCACTTCCCCAAGGGTACCGGGCCGCAGGCCGGCGTGAAGACCGAGGCGCTTCCGGCGATCTGGGAGCGTCCGGCCGACTTTGCCGCCGCCGCCGACCGGCTGGTGAGTGCCACCAAGGGCCTTCAGGCTGCCGTCGCCACCGGAGACCTCGCCAAGATCCAGCCGGCGGCCGGCGCGGTGGGCGGTTCGTGCAAGAACTGCCACGACACGTTCCGCAAAGCCAAGGCTTGAAGCATGACCACCAACTCCACCGCCGCCGCCACCCCTGCGGGAACCCCGGTTCGCCTGTGGGACCTGCCGGTCCGACTGGTCCACTGGAGCTTCGTCATCGGCATCGGGCTGTTGTGGTGGAGCGCGGAGAACCACCGGATGGACCTGCATTTCAAGGTCGGGCTGGTCATGCTCGGCCTTGTGGTGTTTCGCCTGCTGTGGGGCCTCGTCGGCTCGTCGACGGCGAGATTTGCGAGCTTCGTGAAGGGGCCCGCCGCGATCCGTGCCTATCTGGCCGGGCAGAAGGCGGGCACTGCCGCCCATGTCGTGGGCCACAATCCCCTTGGCGCGCTCAGCGTGATCGCGCTGATTGGCGTGCTGGTGCTGCAGATTGGCCTCGGCCTGTTCGCGCAGGATACTGATGCGGTGAACTCCGGCCCGCTCAACTTCCTCGTCTCCTATGATCTGGCCGTGGAAATCAGCGAGATACACGAGGCCGTGTTCAACGTGATCCTGGGCCTGGCCGGGCTGCACATCGCGGCGATCCTCTACTACCGCTTCATCAAGCACGACAACCTGGTGAGCCCGATGCTGACCGGGCGGCGCGTCTTCGCAGAAGCGGTGACCACGCCCCGCATCGCGTCCCTGTGGCTGGCGCTGGTCTGCGCTGTGGTGGCCGCGGCGCTGGCGGTGTGGGTTTCGTGGGGCCTGCCACCCTTCGCCACGCCCTTCCCGTGGGATCGCCCGGCCGCCGCGGCGGCCATGCCCGACGCATCGAGCTACATGTAACCGGCTGGGCCGCGCTTTCGGGCTTCCGTCCTCGCGGCTTACGCTATATCTGAGCGGATATAGTGAAAGCTCCCGGCAAACTCCTCGCCCTGTTCGGCCTCATCCTCTCGCTTGTCCTCGGGAGCGCTATGGTGACAGCGCAGCCGCCGCGCGCGCCGGTGGTGCTGGCGGCGGCCAGCCTGCAGGAATCGCTCGGCGCCGCGGCCGATGCCTGGGCCCGGCATGGCCATCCGCGCCCGGTTCTCTCCTTCGCCGCCAGTTCCGCCCTGGCCCGGCAGGTGGAGGCCGGGGCCCCGGCGGACCTGTTCGTTTCGGCCGACGAGGAGTGGATGGACTACCTCGCCCAGCGGCGGCTGATCCGCCTCGAGACGCGGGCAGATTTCCTCGCCAACCGCCTGGTGCTGATCGCCCCCACGGCGAGCCGACTGCGCCTCGCCGTGGGCCCGCGCATGGCGCTGGGTGCGGCGCTGGGATCGGGCAGGCTGGCCGTGGCCGATCCCGACAGCGTGCCGGCCGGGCGCTATGCGAAAACGGCGCTGATGCGGCTGGGCGCCTGGCCGCAGGTGGCAGGACGGCTCGCCCGGGCCGAGAATGTGCGCGCGGCCCTGGCGCTGGTGGCGCGCGGCGAGACGCCGCTCGGCGTGGTCTATGCAACCGATGCCCTGGCCGAACCGCGGGTCCGCGTGGTGAGCGAGTTTCCCGCCAGCAGCCATGCGCCCATAACCTATCCATTGGCGCGATTGGCACGGGCCGACAATCCCGAGGGCGAGGCGTTCCGCCGCTTCCTCCTGTCTGCCGAGGCCAGGGCCATCTTCCGCCGCTACGGCTTCGGCGCCCGCTGAATGCTCGCCGCGGACGAGTGGCAGATCGTCGCGCTGTCGCTGAAGGTCAGCGCCGTCGCCGTGGGGCTGACCCTGCCGCTCGCCTTCGCCCTTGCCTGGGTGCTGGCCCGCAGCCGGATGCCGGGCAAGGTCCTGCTCGATGCGCTGGTTCATCTGCCACTGGTCGTGCCGCCGGTCGTGACCGGGTGGCTGCTGCTGCTGGCCTTCGGTGCAAACGGGCCGATCGGCGGCTGGCTGGAGCGGGCGCTGGGGGTGACTGTCATGTTCCGCTGGACCGGCGCGGCCCTCGCCGCCGCGGTGATGGCCCTGCCCCTGATGGTGCGGGCGATCCGGCTCTCGCTGGAGGCGGTCGACCCGCGGCTGGAAGCGGCGGTGCGGACGCTGGGCGCCGGGCCTTGGCGCGCCTTTGCCACGATCACCCTGCCACTGGCCCTGCCCGGCGTGCTGGCCGGGGCCGTGCTGGGCTTTGCCCGTTCGCTCGGCGAATTCGGGGCGACGATCACTTTCGTGAGCAACATCCCGGGCGAAACGCAGACCTTGCCGCTGGCCATCTATGCGGCACTCCAGGTTCCCGGCGGCGAGAGCGTGGTGACGCGGCTGGCGGCCATTTCGGTGCTGCTCTCGCTGGTGGCACTCGTGGCGAGCGAAGTGCTGGCACGGCGCGCTGGACGAGGCGCACATGTCCTTTGACATCGCGGTGACCCTGCGCCGCGCGAGGCGAACCATCGCCGCGCGCATCACCAGCGAGGCGCCCGTGGTGGCCCTGTTCGGACCTTCGGGCGCGGGCAAGACCACGGTGCTCGACATGGTGGCAGGGCTGGTGCGGCCCGATGCCGGGCGGATCGCGGTGGGCGGCGAAGTGCTGTTCGACAGCGCCGGGGGCGTGAACCTTGCGCCGGAGCGCCGCGCCTGCGGCTACGTGTTCCAGGATCTGCGCCTGTTTCCTCACCGCAGCGTGGGACAGAACCTGCGCTATGGCGAGGCCCTCGCCCCGGTGGAGCGGCGGTTCATGGGTCTGGACGAGGCGGCCGGCTTCCTCGGCATCGGCCATCTGCTGGACCGGCGCCCGCGCAGCCTATCAGGCGGCGAAGCCCAGCGGGTGGCGATCGGGCGAGCGCTGCTGGCGGGACCGCGCTTCCTCCTGCTGGACGAACCGGTCTCCTCGCTCGATCGGGCCCGGCGCGAGGAGATCCTCGGCGTGATCGCGCGGATCCGCGATGAGCTTGGCCTGCCGATCCTCTACGTCACCCATGACGAGCGCGAACTGGCCCGGCTTGGCGCCGAAGTGGTGCAGATCGGGGACTAGCGGCGGCGCGGCGGCGCGCTACAACGGCGCGCATGAGCCTCGCCGAGCAAGACCTGCCGCCCGTTCACCGCGCCCGCCACTGGTATACCCATCTCTACGTGCAGGTGCTGGCCGCAATCTTGGCCGGGGTGCTCCTGGGGCAGTTCGCGCCGGCAACCGGCGAGGCGCTGAAGCCGCTGGGGGATGCATTCATCAAGCTGGTCAAGCTGGTGATCGCCCCGGTGATCTTCCTGACCATCAGCACTGGCATTGCCGGCATGCGCGACCTGGGCGCGGTGGGCCGGGTCGCGGCCAAGGCGCTGGCCTATTTCCTCGTGCTCTCCACCTTTGCGCTGATCGTCGGGCTGGTCGTGGCCAATGTGGTCCGTCCGGGCGCGGGGCTGAACATCGACCCTGCCAGCCTCGATCCCGCCAAGGTGGCCGACTATGCGCACCAGGCGCATGAGACGACAATTGCCGGGTTCCTGCTTGCGATGATCCCGGAAACGCTGCTCTCCGCGCTGACCCAGGGCAACATCCTGCAGGTGCTGGTCGTGGCGATCCTGTTCGGAATTGCGCTGGCCACTGCCGGCCAGCGGGGCGAGCCGGTGCTGCGGGTGCTCGATCACCTGTCCGTCGTCGTGTTCCGGCTGGTCGAGATCGTGATGCGGTTTGCGCCCATTGGCGCCTTTGGGGCCATGGCCTTCACAATCGGCAAGTATGGCCTCGCCAGCCTCGCCCACCTCGGCCTGCTGGTGGCGACCTTCTACCTGACCTCGCTGCTGTTCGTAGTGGTGGTGCTGGGGCTGGTGGCGCGCCTGGCGGGGTTCTCGATCCTGAGGCTGGTTTCCTATCTGCGGGGCGAGCTGCTGCTGGTGCTGGGCACATCGTCATCCGAAAGCGCGCTGCCCAGCCTGATGGAAAAGCTGGAGCGGGCGGGCTGCCCCAAGGCCATCGTCGGCCTGGTCGTGCCGACCGGCTATTCCTTCAATCTCGACGGCACCAATATCTACATGACGCTCGCCGCCCTGTTCATCGCCCAAGCCTGCAATGTAGAGCTGACGCTCGGCCAGCAATTGCTGCTGCTGGGGGTGGCCATGCTGTCATCCAAGGGTGCGGCGGGGATCACGGGCGCAGGCTTCATCACGCTGGCCGCCACCCTCTCGATCGTGCCCACCGTTCCGGTGGCGGGCATGGCGCTGATCCTGGGGGTGGACCGGTTCATGTCCGAATGCCGCAGCCTGACCAATTTCATCGGCAATGCCGTGGCGACACTGGTCGTGGCGCGGTGGGAGGGCATGCTTGACCGTGCGGCACTGGCATCGGCGCTGGCAGGGGGGCCGGCGGAATGAATATCCTGTTCATCCACCAGAACATGCCGGGCCAGTTCAAGCACCTGGCCCCGGCCATGGCGCGGGCCGGGCACGAGGTGCGCTTCCTCACCCAGCGCGGCGATGTCGACCTGCCGGGCGTGCGCCGGGCGACCTACGGCAAGCCGCGCTCGGCCCATGCCTCGACCCACCACTACGTGCGCCTGTTCGAGAATTCGGTGCTGGCCGGGCAGCAGGTGGTCCGCGCCTGCATGCAGTTCCAGCGCGAAGGCTGGGTGCCGGACGTGATCGTCGCCCATCCCGGCTGGGGAGAGGCGCTGTTCGTCAAGGATGTCTGGCCCAGTGTGCCGCTGCTGAATTTCTGCGAGTTCTACTATGGCGGCGAAGGTTCGGACACCGGCTTCCTGCCCGAGGAGCCGGCCGACATCGATAGCATATGCCGGGTACGGGCGCGGAATGCCGCGCATCTGCTCAGCCTCGAGGCTTGCGATGCGGGGATCACACCGACGCAGTGGCAGCTGAGCCGGCATCCCGCGCCGTTTCGCGACAAGATCCGGGTGATCTTCGACGGGATCGACTGCGGCGTGGTGCGGCCCAACCCGAAAGCGAGCTTTGCCCTGCCCGGCGGCCGGGTGCTGACCGCGGCGGACGAGGTGGTGACCTATGTCGCCCGCAATCTGGAGCCCTATCGCGGCTATCCCAGCTTCATCCGCGCCCTGCCCGAACTGCTGGCGCAGCGGCCGCAGGCGCAAGTGGTGATCGTCGGCGGGGACGAGGTGTCCTACGGACGCAGCCCGCCCGAGGCAGCCAACTGGCGCGAGCATATGGCGCGCGAGGTCAGCCTCGATCCGGCGCGGGTGCACTTCACCGGCAAGCTGCCCTATGCGCAGTATCTGGCGCTGCTGCAGGTTTCGGCGCTGCACATTTATCTCACCGTCCCCTTCGTGCTTTCGTGGTCGTGCCTCGAGGCGATGAGCGCGGGGTGCCTGATCCTGGCATCGGATACGGCGCCGGTGGCCGAGGCGATCACGGATCGCTCGAACGGGTTGCTGTGCGATTTCCATGACCCCGCGGATATTGCCGGCAAGGCGGCGGCGGCGCTCGCGGCGCGGGGAGACATGGCTGGCTTGCGCAAGGCGGCGCGGCAGACGGTGCTGGAGCGGTACGACCTGTCGCGCTGCCTGCCGGCGCAGATGGCGCTGGTGAGCGAAGTGGCGGGGATGCGGGGGTAACAGAAACCAGGCCATGCCCGTTCGTGTCGAGCGATGCTGAGGCACGTTTCGTGTCTCTACTTCGCTCGACATGAACGGTTATTTGGCAACCGTCAGGTGATGCTCTCAGGCCGCCTCCTTCGCCCGTTCGATCAACTGATCGGCCGTTTTTCCCGCCACTTCCGCCAGGTGATCGAACCTTGCGGTGAAGCTGGCCAACCCCTGGCTGGCGGCGCGCAGGTCGGACTGGAGGCGGTCCAACTCGGCCTCGGGCACCAGTGCGGCAATCGTCTCCCACTGATGCCAGCCATCACGCGGAACCATGCCGAGGACGCGGGCGCGGCGGCTGGCAAGGGTCGAGGTGATGCGCGAGGCAGCGCCGGGGGGCGCGTGGATTTCAACCTCGGCGACAGGTTCGAGCAGGTAGGGCGCCGCGGCGGCAAGGGCCGCGGACATGGCGAGGCGGCCGGCCGTGCGAAACGCGAGTTCGGAGCTGTCGACGCTGTGATAGGAGCCATCGACCAGCGCCACCGCAACGTCGACCACCGGGAAGCCGAGCGGCCCCCTGGCCATGGCGTCGCGGATGCCCTGCTCCACTGCCGGGATCCACTGACGCGGGACGACGCCGCCGCTGATCCGGTCCTCGAAGAGGAAGCCCTCGCCCCTTCCCAACGGGCGCAGCTCGATCAGGACATCACCGAACTGGCCATGGCCGCCGGACTGCTTTTTATGCCGTCCGCGCTGGCTGGCGCTCTTGCGGACGGTTTCGCGCAAGGGCAGCGTGGGCGTGCGGGTGGCGAGCTTTAGGCCATGCCGGCGGCGCAGGCGTTCGATGGCGAGGGCGACATGGTCCTCGTCGAGCCCGCGCAGCAGGGTCTCGCGGGTTTCGGCAAGGGTCTCCCAGGCGAGGCCGAGGTCTTCCTCTACCAGCTTGCCCAGCGCGCCGGACAGGCGGACCTCGTCGGCGTGGTCGGGTACGGCGATGGCAAGGGCATGATGGGCCGTTCGGCGCGGGCGCGGATCGGGCGCGGCCACGCTCACGCCGATCCCGAGACACATGCCGGCGGTGATCCCCTCGGCCTTGGCAAGGGCGACGATATCCCCCTCCCCCGCCTTGGCGAGCCGGTTGGCGGCGCTGCCCTGAACGGCGAAGAGCGAGCCGGCGCGCAGGGCCTTGCCGTCGGCAGTCCTGAGCTCGGCACCTTCCGCGAGCATGCCGCCGAAGATCCGGCCAACGGCGAGGCGGCCCACCTGGCTTTCGCCCAGCACCTTGAACACCTCGAGCGCGGGGCCGCCAAGGCCAAGACGCCTGGCGGTGAGCGCCGGGGCGGGCGTATCGTGGCGCAGGGCCTTGAGCAGGCGGCGCAGACCGAAGCCGTGGGTGGCCGAGCCGAACAGCACGGGGACGATCTCGCCCCGTGCCGTTTCGGCGGCCAGGTCGTTCGCAATCAGGGTGAGATCGGGCTCCTCGTCGTTGAGCAGGCGTTCGAGCAGGTTGTCGTCGTGATCGGCGAGTTGTTCGAGGAAATGGGTGCGGGCGCCCTGCTCTTCGGCCCGCAAGCTATCGTCGAGCGGGATCGGCGCGGCGGGGCCGCCTTCGCGGTAATGAAAGGCCTGGTCGAGGGCGAGGTCGACATAGCCGGTGACCGCCCCCCCTTCCAGAATGGGCATCTGCCGGGCGACGAGCGGCGCCGCGCTGAGCGGCTGGAGGGCATCGAGCAGGGCGGAGACGGATGTCCCCGAATCGCCTCGCGCCTTGTCGATACGGTTGACGAAGATGAGGTGCGGAATGCCGCGCGTGGCAAGATCGCGCAGGAGCGGTTCGGCAAGGCCCGCCCGCTCCGGTTCGGGCGGGACGACGACCAGGGCGAGGTCGGCCACGGCAAGGGCACAGTCTCCCTCCGCAGCGAGCCCGGGCGCGCCGGGGCAGTCGAGCAGGGTGTAAGTGTCCCCGCCCCAGGTCAGGCGCGCGAGGTTGAGTTCGGTGCTGCCGCCGCGTGCGCGGGCTTCGGGGCTGGCATCGCCAAGCGACGTTCCGGCCTCGACCGAGCCGCTGCGATTGATCGCGCCGGCGGCGTGGAGCAGGGCTTCCAACAGCGTGGTTTTGCCTGCACCGGCAGGACCCACGATGGCGATGGCGCGAGCGCCGGCACCGATGGCCTCCATGATCTTCTCCTCGTTAGCCCTCCGGCGTCCAAGGCGATCCCGCTGGGAGCATCGGTCAATCCGGTTGCGATTGCAACGAGTCGATTTGAGAGCGCGTCGTCCCGGGCTTGGCCCGGGACCGCTGGCCGGCGCGGAGCTGTAGCCTCGCCTGCGGGCAACGCCTCGCCTGAAGGTCGCGACACTGGCCCCGGATCAGGTCCGGGACGACGTCAGCTGCCCCGCAGTTGCTCCACCGCCGCCTTGGCCAGCGGATCGAGCCCTTCGCCATTGGCGAGGATCGCGGCCTTCATGCGCGGGTCCCAGAAGTCGCGGATGTGCTGGGCGGTCTGGTCCACGGCCGTGGCCTCGCCCTGGGGGGCGAGGTTGCGGGCGATCTGGTTGGCCATGTAGACGAGATTGCTCATTCCGCCGGCTCCGCCGCGACGATCCGGCGCGAGTGGGCGGCCTGGGCGGTATAGTCCTTCTGCCAATCGCTCGGCCCGTTGCTGGGGCTGACCTGGACGGCGGTGACCTTGTACTCGGGGCAGTTGGTCGCCCAATCGGAGTACTCGGTCGTCACCACGTTGGCCTGGGTGTCGGGGTGGTGGAAGGTGGTATAGACCACCCCCGGTGCGACCCGGTCGGTAACGAGGGCACGCAGGGTGGTATCGCCCACGCGGCTGGCGAGGCGGACGATGTCGCCGGTGACGAGGCCGCGGTTCTCCGCATCGGTCGGATGAATTTCGAGCACGTCCTCCTCATGCCAGACAGTGTTGGCCGTGCGCCGGGTCTGCGCGCCGACATTGTACTGGCTGAGGATGCGGCCGGTGGTGAGCAGCAAGGGGAAGCGCGGGCCGGTCTTCTCGTCGGTCGGCACATAGTCGGTGACGACGAACTTGCCCTTGCCGCGCACGAAGCCATCGACATGCATGATCGGGCTGCCGTCGGGATGGGCTTCGTTGACCGGCCATTGCAGCGAACCCTCGCGGTCGAGCCGTTCGTGGCTGACCCCGGCGAAGCTCGGCGTCAGGCGGGCGATCTCGGCCATGATCTCGGCGGGGTGGGCATAGTCCCAGCCCAGGCCCATCGCCTTGGCGAGTTCCTGGGTCACCTCCCAGTCCTCGTAGCCGTTGGCCGGCTCCATCACCTTGCGCACCAGCTGGATGCGGCGCTCGGCATTGGTGAAGGTGCCGTTCTTCTCGAGGAAGGTGGAGCCGGGCAGGAAGACGTGGGCGTAGTTCGCGGTCTCGTTGAGGAACAGGTCGTGGACGATGACGAGGTCCATGGCGGCGAGGCCGGCGGCGACGTGGTGGGTATTGGGATCGGACTGGAGAATGTCCTCCCCCTGCACGTAGAGCGCGCGGAAGGAGCCCTCGACCGCGGCATCGAGCATGTTGGGGATGCGCAGGCCCGGCTCCGGGTCAAGCGCCACGCCCCAGTCCGCCTCGAACAGGGCGCGGGTTTCGCCATCGGAGATGTGGCGGTAGCCCGAGAGTTCGTGCGGGAACGAGCCCATGTCGCACGAACCCTGCACGTTGTTCTGGCCGCGCAGCGGGTTCACGCCGACGCCGCGCCGGCCGACATTGCCGGTCACCATGGCAAGGTTGGCGATGGCCATCACGGTGGAGGAACCTTGGCTGTGCTCGGTAACGCCGAGGCCATAGTAGATCGCCGCGTTCCCGCCCGTGGCATAGAGCCGGGCGGCGGCGCGCAGGTCGGCGGCGAGGACCCGGGTGACCGCCTGGAGCACTTCCGGGCTGTGGCGCTCATCCGCCACGAAGCGGGCCCAGTCCTGATATTCGTCCCAGTCGCACCGTTCGCGGATGTAGGCCTCGTCAGCCAGCCCTTCGGTGACGATCACGTGGGCCATGGCCGTCAGCACCGCGACATTGGTACCGGGCTGGAGGGCGAGGTGATGCTCCGCCTGCACATGCGGCGAGCGGACGAGATCGATGCGGCGCGGATCGATCACGATCAGCTTCGCGCCTTGGCGCAGGCGGCGCTTCATCTGGCTTGCGAACACCGGATGGGCATCGGTGGGATTGGCGCCGATGACGAGGATCACGTCGGAATCCATGACCGAATCGAAATCCTGCGTGCCGGCAGAGGTGCCGAAGGTCGTCTTCAGGCCATAGCCGGTGGGCGAGTGGCAGACCCGGGCGCAGGTATCGACATTGTTCGAGCCGAACCCGGCGCGGACCAGCTTCTGGACGAGGTAGGCTTCTTCGTTGGTGCAGCGGCTTGAGGTGATGCCGCCCAGCGCGCGGGCGCCATATTGCGCCTTGATCGCGTTGAGCCTGTCGGCGGTGTAGCGCAGCGCCTCCCCCCATGAGACCTCGCGCCAGGGTTCTTCGATGGACTCGCGGATCATGGGCGCGAGGATGCGGTCCTGGTGATTGGCATAGCCCCAGGCGAAGCGGCCCTTGACGCAGGAGTGGCCGTGGTTCGCCTTGCCGTCCTTCCACGGGACCATGCGGACCAGCTGTTCGCCCTTCATCTCGGCGCGGAAGGTGCAGCCGACGCCGCAATAGGCGCAGGTGGTGACGACCGCGCGCTCGGGCTTGCCGATCTCGGCCACAGCTTTTTCGTTGAGCGTGGCCGTGGGGCAGGCCGCGACGCAGGCCCCGCACGAGACGCATTCGGACGAGAGGAAATCATCGGTGGCCTGGCCGGCGCTGACCTTAGAGCCGAAGCCGCGCCCGTCGATCGTCAGCGCGAAGGTTCCCTGCACTTCCTCGCAGGCGCGCACGCAGCGCGAGCAGACGATGCACTTGGAGGCATCGAAATCGAAATAGGGATTGGAAACATCGGTCGGCGCGGCGAGATGGTTCTCCCCGGCATAGCCATAACGCACATCCCGCAGGCCCACCTGCGCTGCGGCATCCTGCAGCTCGCAATCGTTGTTGGCGCTGCAGGTCAGGCAGTCGAGCGGGTGGTCGGAGATGTAGAGCTCCATCACCCCCCGGCGCAGCTTTTCCAGCCGCGGGGTCTGGGTATGGACGACCATGCCAGGCGCGACGGGCGTGGTGCAGCTGGCCGGCGTGCCGCGCATCCCTTCGACCTCGACCAGGCACAGGCGGCACGAGCCGAAGGACTGGAGCGAATCGGTGGCGCAAAGCTTGGGAATGGCCCCGCCGCATTCCACCGCCGCGCGCATGACCGACGTGCCTTCGGGCACGGTGACCGCCCGGCCATCGATCGTGAGGGTGACGGCTGTGGCCGACTGCACCGAAGGAGTGCCGAAATCGTCTTGCGGGACGTAGCCCATGAAATCTCCGAGATTCTCGTTTGCCTGCCAATATAGCGCACATGGCCGCAAAATTCGAGTTGCCGAATGGGCATGGCTTGCGCAAGGCGAAGCACAAAGTGAACGCAAACGTGCGGGAGTGAGGGAAATGCAGGACCTGCTGTTCAACGCAATGGGCGCCGTCGGCAGGCTTTCGCTCAACCGGCCCAAGGCGATTCACGCGCTTACCCGCGACATGTGCCTGGGCATGACCTCGGCGCTCGACCGGTTCGCCGCGGCGCCGAGCGTGACGACCATCATCATCGACCATGCCGCAGGTCGCGGCTTTTGCGCGGGCGGCGACATCGCGATGATGCGCCACTCGGTGCTGAACGACGGCGGCGAAGCGGCGCGGCAGTTCTTCTTCGAAGAGTATCGCCTCAACCACCAGATGTTCACCTACCCCAAGCCGGTGGTGACCTTCATGGACGGGATCACCATGGGCGGCGGCGTCGGCATTGCGCTGCCCGCGCGGTTTCGGGTGGCGACTGAAAACACCCGCCTCGCCATGCCCGAGGCTGCCATCGGGCTGTTCCCCGACGTGGGCGGCGGCTGGTTCCTCTCTCGGCTCCAGCACCGGATCGGCCAGTATCTCGCGATCAGTGACTCCCGGATCGACGGAGCCGATTGCGTGTGGCTGGGCCTGGCCACCCATTACCTCCCGGCCGATCAATTGGCCGAAGCCAAGCGCCGGATGACCATGGGCGAGGACGCCGAGGCCGTGCTCGACGAACTGGCCATTGCGCCGCCCCCTGCCCCGATCGAGGCCCAGGCCGCGCAGATCCGGCAGCACTTCAGCCACGAGCGGCTGGAAGACATCCTCGCCTCGCTCGCCGCCGACGAGAGCGACTGGGCCCGGGCCACCCGGGCGACGATCCTCGAAAAGTGCCCGATGACCTGCAAGGTGGCCCTGCGCCAGCTCGCCCGGGCCCGCGTGTTGACCGACTTCGCCGACAACATGGCAATGGAATACCGCATTGCCTGCCACATGATCATGCGACCCGATTTCGCCGAGGGCGTTCGGGCCGTGATTCTCGACAAGGACCGCGCTCCGAAGTGGGACCCGGCGCGCGCGGAGGAGGTGAGCGACGATGCCGTGGATGCGATCTTCGCCGCGCTGCCGGCTAGCGAGGAATGGCGACCGCGCTAGCCTATTCGACCCACAGCATGGAATCGTCGCGGGCCAGCACCCCCAGGGTCAGGCCCGCGGCACGGGCGCGGTCGACCGCGAGGCTGGTCGGCGCGGAAATGGCGACGAGCAGTGGGCAGCCGGCGCGGACGGTCTTTTCCACCAGTTCGTAGGAGCAGCGCGAGGTAACGGCGACGAAACCGTAGGCGGGGTCTTCCCCGGCACGGACCAATGCGCCCACCAGCTTGTCGAGCGCATTGTGGCGGCCGACATCCTCACGCAGCGCCACAAGCGCACCATCGGCGCGGCAGAAGGCCGCGGCATGTGTGGCGGCGGTCTCGCGGCCCAGAACCTGGGCTTCCCGCATCGCCGCCAGGCCGCGGCGGATCGCGGCCGAGGCAATGGGTGGCGCGGCTGGAAGGCGGGGCAGCGGGCGCAGGGCAAGCTCGACACTTTCGATGCCGCAGATGCCGCAGGAACTGTCGCCCAGCCGGCGGCGCGCCCGCTCCATCAGCGGGGCCGCGCGGTGGGCGGGCAAGTTGAGCCGGGCGACTATACCGCAGCCGGCCTCGCCCTCGATCGGATGAAACGAAGGCTCCTCGATCTCACCGGCTTCGGCGAGGCCTTCGGCAAGAAGGAAGCCGGTGATGAAGTCCGCAAGGTCGAGCGGGGTTGCCATCATCACGGCGTAGGCGACGCCGTTGAGCTCGATGGCGATCGGCACTTCCAGCGGCACCGCCCGGGTGGTCTGGCCTCCCGTCCCGGTATAGTCGTCCCGGCGGACCGGGATCGCTACCGCCCCGCCGGTGACCTCGGTGCTCACGGCAGGAAATCGTCCGGCCAGTGGCGCAGGGCCGAGCGGACGGGATAGGGCGTAAACCCGCCCAGCGCGCAGAGCGAGCCGAACTGCATGGTCTCGCACAGGTCTTCCAGCAGCGCGAGATCCGCCTCGCGGCTGCGGGGGACCTTGGGCGCGTTGTGCATCTGCGGCAGGGCGGCAACCGGATCGGCCAGAGGCGCGCCGGCGCGGATGCGGTCGAGCAGCTCAACCCCGCGGGTCGAGCCGAGGCGGCAGGGCGTGCACTTTCCGCAGCTTTCAGCGGCGCAGAATTCCATGGCGAAACGGGCCATGCGGCCCATGTCGGCACTGTCGTCGAACACGACCACGCCGGCATGGCCGATCAGCGCATCGGCGGCGGCGAAGGCCTCGTAGTCGAACGGCAGGTCGAACCGGGAGGGCGGGATATAGGCGCCGAGCGGCCCTCCGACCTGGACCGCCTTGACCGGGCGGCCGCTGGCCGTGCCGCCACCGATTTCATGGACCAGCTCGCCAAGGGTGATGCCGAAGGGAACCTCGAACAGGCCGCCGTGGCGGATGTTGCCGGCGAGCTGAACCGGCATGGTGCCCTTCGACCGGCCCATGCCGAGCGCGGCATAGGCCTCTGCTCCGCCGGGCGCGAGGATATGGGCTACGGCAGTCAGCGTCAGCACGTTGTTGACCACGGTGGGGCGGCCGAACAGGCCCTGGAGGGCAGGCAACGGCGGCTTGGCGCGAACCTCTCCGCGCTTTCCTTCGAGCGAATTGAGCAGCGAGGTTTCCTCGCCGCAGACATAGGCCCCCGCGCCGACCCGCACTTCGATGGCGAAGGGCGCGAGCATGGGCCCGGCCAGATCGATCGCCGCGCGCAGCTTGGCGATGGCGTGGGGATATTCGCTGCGGACATAGATGTAGCCCTGCCCGGCCCCGACCGCGTGGGCGGCGATGGCCATGCCTTCGAGCAGCTGGAACGGATCGCCTTCCATGACCATGCGGTCGGCAAAAGTGCCGCTGTCGCCCTCGTCGGCATTGCAGACGATATACTTGCGGGTGCCCGGGGCTCCGGCGACGGTCTGCCACTTGATCCCGGCGGGGAAGCCCGCCCCGCCCCGGCCACGCAGGCCCGAGGCGATGACTTCGGCGACGACCTGCTCGGGCGCCATGCCGCGCGCCCGGTCCAGCCCGGCCCAGCCGCCGGTCGCGGCATAGTCATCTAGGCTCAACGGCCGCGTACGGCCGGCGCGGGCGAAAGTCAGCCTGTACTGCCGCGCAAGGAACGGGTGAGCGGCGACCGGACCGATCGCCTTGGTGCTCGTTCCGTCGAGGATCGCGGCGGCATCGGCCGGGGAGGCCGGGCCGAAGCCCTGCCCATCGATCTCTACCAGCGGTTCGAGCCAGTGCATGCCCCAGCTGGAGACTCGCTCCACGGTGCAGCCGGCGGCAGTGAAGGCGGCGGCCACGGCATCGGCGCCGCAGGCAAGCGCAAGGGCATCGTCGCTGATGCGCACGACAGTCATCGGGCGGCCTCCACTAGCTGGACGAGCGCCGCTTCATCGAGCCGGGCATGGACACGGTCGCCCACCCGGGCGGCGGGGCCCGCGCTGCACAGGCCGAGGCAATAGACGGTGGCGAGGCGCACCCGGTCGCCCGCGGCGGCCTGCGCCGCCGGAACCAGGGCTTCGACCCCGCGCGACTGGCAGGCTTCGGCCCGGCACAGCTGGACACAAGGGCGCGGATCAGGCGTGGCCGTGAAATCGTGGTAGAAGCTGACGACGCCGTGGACCTCGGCGCGCGACAGGTTGAGCGCAAGCGCAATCGCCCGCTCCGCCTCGGGCGAGACGCAGCCGAAGGCATGCTGCACATCGTGCAGGATCGGCAGCAGGGGACCCTCGCGATTGGCGTGGGCGGCGATAATCTGATCAAGGTCCGGCATGGTCACGGCGCGACGCTTGCGCCGGGACGTGGCGAGCGTCAACCCGCGCGCAAGGTTCGCTCGCTTGCTATCACCTCGCGGATGGCCGGGATGATCGCGGGATCGTCAATCGTCGGCGGAGTGGCCACCTGCTCCCCGGCGGCCAGCTTGCGCAGCACGTTGCGCAGGATCTTGCCCGAACGGGTCTTTGGCAGCTGGGCGACGACATGGCAGGTGCGCAGCGCGGCAACCGCGCCGATATCCTCGCGCACGAGGGCGATCACCCGGGCCGCCATGGTCGCATCCTGCTCGAACCCGGCGCGCGGCACGACGAAGGCGACCGGAACCTGTCCCTTGAGCGCATCGTCGGCGCCGACCACGGCGCATTCGGCCACGCCATCGGCGGCGGCGACGATCTGCTCCATCTGGCCGGTGGAGAGGCGGTGGCCGGCGACATTGATGATATCGTCGGTTCGGCCCATGATGTGGAGGAATCCCTGCTCATCGCGAAAGCCGGCATCGCCGGTTTCATACCAGCCCGGAAAGCTGGCGAAGTTCCTGGCGAAGCCCGCCGGGTTGTTCCACAAGGTGCGGAAGGCGCCCGGCGGCAGCGGGGCCCTGATCGCCACGGCGCCGCTCTGGCCATCGGGCACGGGGTGTCCGTCCTCGCCGAGGATCGCGAACTCGTATCCCGGCACCGGGAAACCGGCAGAGCCGGGCTTGCGGCGGGTATCGCCCATGGCGAAGCAGGAGGCGATGGCCGGCCAGCCGAGCTCGGTCTGCCACCAGTTGTCGATCACCGGCAGGCCGGTGTGGCCTTCGAGCCAGGCGATGGTTTCGGGATCGGCGCGTTCGCCGGCGAGGAACACGGCCTTGAGCGGACCGGTGCCAATCGCGCGCAGGAACTTGGCCTCCGGATCTTCCTTGCGCACGGCGCGGATGGCGGTCGGCGCGGTGAACATGGCCTTGACCCGGTGCTTGTCGATAACCCGCCAGAAGGTGCCGGCATCGGGCGTACCCACCGGCTTGCCTTCGAACAGGACCGTGGTCGCGCCCACCAGCAGCGGGGCGTAGACGATGTAGCTGTGGCCCACGACCCAGCCGATGTCGGAGGCGGAGAAGAACACCTCGCCCGGGCCGACGCCGTAGACATTGGCCATCGACCAGGCGAGCGCCACGGCATGGCCGCCGTTTTCGCGCACGACGCCCTTGGGGACACCGGTCGTGCCCGAGGTGTAGAGGATATAGAGCGGATCGTCGGCGGCGACGGGAACGGGCGCGGGAATGGGATCGGCGGCGGTTTCCGCCCGCAATGCAGTCCAGTCGCAATCGCCCCGGGCGCCGAGTTCGGCCTGGAGCCGCTCACGCTGGTGGACCACGACATGCTCGACCTGATGACTGGCGAGGTCCCGCGCCTCGTCGACCATCGGCTTATAGGCGATGGTCCGCGCGCCCTCGATACCGCAGGAGGCGGTGAGGATGACGCTGGGCTTGGCATCGTCGATCCGCTTGGCGAGTTCATGCGCGGCGAACCCGCCGAAAACGACCGAATGGATCGCGCCGAGCCGGGCGCAGGCGAGCATGGCGAAGACTGCCTCGGGGATCATCGGCATGTAGATCACCACCCGGTCGCCCTTGGCCACGCCAAGGCGGACGAGCATGGCGGCGACGCGGCCGACTTCCTCGAGCAGCTGGTCGTAGGAAAAGGTGCGGGTCGTGCTGGTGACCGGGCTTTCGTAGATCAGCGCGGCGGCATCGCCTCGCCCCGCGGCGATGTGACGATCGAGCGCATTGTGGCAGGTGTTGAGCGTGCCGCCGGCGAACCAGCCGCGGGCGTCCTCGTGCACGGCCTCGGGCGGGGTGAACCAGTCCACCGCCGCGGCCGCGCGCGACCAGAAGGCATCGCGGTTGGTGGTGCTTTCGTCGAAAGCATGGCGGTAGGCGTCGCTCATGGTGTCCTCTCAGGTCAGGAGCCGGCGCCGCCCGAAAGCGGCGCCGGTCCGGTCATCAGTCGTCGATGCCGCGGCGGAAGGTCTCGGGCAGGAAGATCAGCCCGATGACGCAGGTCGCCGCCGCGACCACCACGGGGTACCAGAACCCATGGTAGATGTTGCCGTTGGCCGCGACCATGGCAAAGCCGATCGCCGGCAGCAGTCCGCCGAGCCAGCCGTTGCCGATGTGGTAGGGCAGGCTCATCGAAGAGTAGCGGATGCGGCTGGGGAACAGTTCGACCAGCATGGCCGCGATCGGTCCGTAAACCATCGTCACCAGCAGCACGAGGTACCACAGGAGGGCGATGACCCGGGGCTTGTTGATCTGGGCCGGATCGGCCTTGGCCGGATAGCCGACCTTCGACAGTTCGCCGACAACCGCTTCCTTGGCCGCGACCGCGGGCTTGCCGCCCTCGGCCGCCTTGGCGGCAACTGCCGGAGCGCCCGCAACCCTGGCGGTGAAGGCGGCGATGGCGGCCTTCTTCTCGTCACCGCTCACCGCCTTCGGATCCGGCGCGGCGATGGTTTCGCTGCCGATCGCGATCGAGGCGATCGTTCCGGCCGGCGCGGCAACATTGGTGTAGTTCACCGCCGCCTTGGCCAAAGCGTTCTTGACGATATCGCAGCTGGTCTGGTCGAACTTGTTGGTACCGACGGGATCGAACTGCGACGAGCATTCGCCCGGGTAAGCGGTGACGGTCACCGGTGCCGTGGCCTGGGCCCTGGCAAGCGCCGGATTGGCCGCATCGGTCAGCGCGTGGAACACGGGGAACAGGCTCGCCGCGGCCAGGGCGCAGCCGGTGAGGATGATCGGCTTGCGGCCGATCTTGTCGGACAGCCAGCCGAAGACCAGGAAGAACGGCGTTGCCAGCAGCAGGGCGACGATGATCAGGCTGTTGGCGGTAATGCCATCGACCTTGAGCATCTTCTCGAGGAAGTACATCGCGTAGAGCTGGCCAGTGTACCAGACCACGGCCTGGCCGGCGATGGCGCCGAAGAAGGCGATCAGGACGATCTTGAGGTTCTTCCATTCGCCGAAGGCTTCCGACAGCGGCCGCTTCGACGATGTGCCTTCGGCCTTCATCTTCTGGAACACCGGGCTCTCGTGAAGCTTGAGCCGCAGCCAGAGGCCGACGGCGAGGAACAGGCCGCTCAGCAGGTAGGGCACGCGCCAGCCCCAGTCCTTGAACGCGTCCTCGCCCACGCCGGTCACCGGCGAGCGGACGAGGATCACGATCAGCAGCGCCATGGCGAGGCCCGCCGTGGCGGTGATCTGGATCCAGCTGGTGTAGAACCCGCGCTTGTTGTTGGGCGCGTGCTCGGCGACGTACGTCGCCGCGCCGCCATATTCGCCGCCAAGGGCAAGGCCCTGGCACATGCGCAGGACGACGAGCATGATCGGCGCGGCCACGCCGACGCTGGCATAGGTCGGCAGGCAGCCGACGAGGAAGGTCGACAGGCCCATCACCAGCAGGGTGATGATGAAGGTGTAGCGCCGCCCGAAGGTGTCACCGATCTTGCCGAAGACCAGCGCGCCGAACGGGCGCACGATGAACCCGGCGGCAAAGACCAGCAGGGCCATGATGAACGAGGTTGTGGGGTTGAGCCCGGTCAGGAACTTGGCCGCGATGATCGCGGTCAGCAGACCATAAAGGTAGAAGTCGTACCACTCGAACACCGTGCCGAGCGACGAAGCGGTGATGATCAGCTTTTCGCTATGGGTGGCCTGGTGGTGTCTGGGCAGGCCGGATACGTCATCCGGTATGGCAGTCTGGCTCATGGCCCCTCTCCTTATTGTGGTTTCTTAGAAACTGTATTTGGCGGCAAATTCAACCCGGTCGACCGAGCCGGAAGCCCCGCTCACCAGTTCGCGCGAACCGTGACGGTATTCGAGGCCGAGATCGATCTGCTTGACCGGTGACCAGAACAGGTTCGCCGCCGCGCTCCATGCCGACTTGTTGAGCCCGGCAAGGCTCGCCAGGGTGAGCGAGCGATCGTAGGTGACGTGCTGGAAGCTGCCCATCAGGTTGACCCGCCATTGCGGAGTGACCGTCAGGTGGGCCGAGGCCAGGGCGGCGAGCACCTTGACGTCGGTCAGGCGGTTGGTCGCCGGATCGTAGACCGCATCGGGCGCGAAGTTCAGGCCGACGTATCGGCCAATGTCCTGCCCGTAGGTGGCGATGAAGCGGATATCGCTGGTCTTTTTCGCATTGAGGAACAGCTTGCCGCCGATCGATGCGCCGAAGCCGGTGGCAGTCACGCCTTGGCCGGTCGCGCCGGCGGTGCTGACATTGTTGACCAGCGCCGAACCCGTGCTCTCCCCGCGCACCTGCCGCACCAGGCCCGACAGCGCCACCTCGCCCCGCTTGCCGGCATAGGTCAGCCGGGCGGTGAAATCGGGCAGATGGTCGGTGCCGCTTTCGAGCGTGGTGGTGGCCCCGGCCGTGACGAGCGCGCTTTCCGGGTTTTCCACGGCGACGGCAAGGCTCACCTGCTTCGACAGCGGCGCGGCATAGCGGACCAGCGGCTGACGGACGAAGACCGTGCCCTCCGCGCCGCCAACGTAGTCGGTCGATTCGGGCAGGGCCCCGGTGTACTGGAAGGTCGTCCAGTCCTGGCCGAGGGTGAAGCGGTCCACTTGGACGTAGGCGCGGCGCAGGCCGAGCGTATAGCCGTTGGTCGTGCGCTGCGAGCCGCCGGCGGTGACGTTCTGGACCGCGCTGGCGGTGACCTGGAAATCGCTTTCGAGGTAGCCCTTGACCACGTGGCCGGCGACCTGCGTATCGAGGTTGAGCCACAGGCGGGTCTGCTTGGCGGTGAAGTCCTCGACATCGAAGCCGTGACCGCCGATCGTGGTCGGGATCGTCTGCGGCAGATAGAAATCGCGGCCCAGCGTGTTGGTGGCGACCGATCCGTTGGAGAAATGGGTGTGGCTGGCAACCATCTTGAGGTAGCCGCCAAGCTTGATCGTCGTGCTGCCCGAGCGGAAGCCTTCCGCCGGCGCGGTTGGCCGGCCTTCGAGCGCGGCGACCTTGGTCGTCGCCGCCTGAGCCTGGGCCGAGGCGGCGCTGGCCAGCTGGCTGGCCGAGGTGGCGGCGGCATTGGCGGCGGCAACGGCTTCTGCCTGGGCCCCTCGCGCGGCGGCGAGTTCGCCTTGCATCGCGGCCATCTGGGCCTCGATCTTCTCCAGCCGCGCCTCAAGGGCCCTTTCGCGGGCCGTGGCGGCATGAGCCAGCGAGGGCATCCCGAGCGCGCTCGCCCCCATGAGAATTGCGATAGTACGGGTCCGCAGTCCGGACATGCCCCCTCTCCTTTTCATATCTGATTTGGGCGAGGGTGATGGTGCCGCCTTGCCGCATTCCTTTGCAGCCGGACCTTGGTCGAACGGCTACGACCTTGGTCTATGTCCCATGCGGCAGGGCGCTCAGGCTAACGTCGCCGGCAAACCAGACATGAGAGGACAAGCCCGCCATGGCCGAGACCATCTATCCCGTACCCGCCGATTGGGCCAGGTCCGCCCGCTTCGACGAGGCCGGATATGCCGCCCACTATCGCCGCTCGGTCGAACAGCCCGAGGCCTTCTGGGCCGAGATGGCGCAGCGGCTGGACTGGATCCGGCCGTTCAGCGTGGTCAAGCAGACCAGCTTTGCGCAAGACGATTTCGGCATCCGCTGGTTCGGCGACGGAACCCTCAACCTTTCGGCCAACTGCCTTGACCGGCACCTCGCCGAGCGCGGCGACACCGTTGCGATCCTGTGGGAACCGGACCATCCCGACACGCCCGACCGCCGCATAACCTACCGCGAGCTGCACGAGGCGGTCTGCCGCTTCGCCAACCTGCTCAAGGCCCGTGGGGTAAGGAAGGGCGACCGCGTGACGCTGTACCTGCCGATGGTGCCGGAGGCGGCCGTCGCCATGCTGGCCTGCGCGCGGATCGGGGCGATCCATTCGATCGTCTTTGCCGGCTTCTCGCCCGAGGCGCTGGCCGGGCGGATCGAGGACTGCGACAGCCGGGTCGTCGTCACCGCTGACGAGGGCCTGCGCGGCGGCAAGCACGTGCCGCTCAAGGCCAATGTGGACGAGGCGCTGGCCCATTGCCCGGGGGTGGAGACGGTCATCGTCCTGCGTCACACGGGGGCCGACCTGCCGATGGTGGCGGGCCGCGACGTGGACTGGGCGGAAGGCGTCGCCGCCCAGCCTGCCGATTGCGAGCCTGAGGAAATGGGCGCGGAAGACCCGCTGTTCATCCTCTACACCTCCGGTTCCACGGGCAAGCCCAAGGGCGTGCTCCACACCACCGGCGGCTATTCGGTCTGGGCCTCGCTGACTCACGAAGCCGTGTTCGACTATCGACCCGGGCAGATTTACTGGTGCGCGGCGGATATCGGCTGGGTGACCGGCCATTCCTACGTGGTCTACGGCCCGCTGATGAACGGCGCGACCACGGTGATGTTCGAAGGCGTGCCCAACTTCCCCGATCCGAGCCGGTTCTGGCAGGTGGTCGACAAGTTCGGCGTGGAGATCTTCTATGGCGCCCCCACCGCCCTGCGCGCCCTGATGCGCGAGGGCGACGACTGGGTGAAGCGGACCGACCGCCAGACCTTGCGCCTGCTCGGTTCGGTGGGCGAGCCGATCAACCCGGAAGCCTGGGAGTGGTACCACAAGGTGGTGGGCGATGGGCGCTGCCCGATCGTCGATACCTGGTGGCAGACCGAGACCGGCGGGGTGATGATCTCCCCCCTCCCCGGGGCAACGGCGCTCAAGCCCGGCTCAGCCACGCGGCCGATGTTCGGGGTGAGACCCCTGCTGCTCGACAACGAGGGCAAAGTTCTGGAGGGGGCGGGCGAAGGCTGCCTCGTGATCGCCGACAGCTGGCCCGGGCAGATGCGGACCGTGTGGGGCGATCACGAGCGGTTTTTCCAAACCTATTTCACCACCTTCCCCGGCTACTATTTCACCGGCGACGGCTGCCGGGTGGACGAGGACGGCTATCACTGGATCACCGGCCGGATCGACGACGTGATCAACGTTTCGGGCCACCGCATGGGCACGGCCGAGATCGAGAGCGCCCTGGTCGCCCATGCCAAGGTGGCCGAGGCGGCCGTGGTGGGCATGCCCCATGCGATCAAGGGCCAGGGGATCTATGCCTTCGTCACCTGCAATGCCGAGGTCGAACCCGACGAGGCGCTGCGCAAGGAACTGGTCCACTGGGTGCGCCACGAGATCGGGCCGATCGCCACGCCCGATGTGATCCAGTTTGCCCCGGCCCTGCCCAAAACCCGCTCGGGCAAGATCATGCGGCGCATCCTGCGCAAGATCGGCGAGAACGACCTCTCGAGCCTCGGCGACACCTCGACCCTTGCCGATCCCGCCGTGGTCGATAATCTGGTGGCGAACCGCCCGGAGCTTGCCGGCGCGGGATAAAACCGGCGCGGAGAGGCTCCATCGAAACGATCCTGATTGCGGACGATCACCCGCTGTTCCGCCAGGCCCTCGCCTTGGCGGTGGGCGCGGTGGTGCCTGCGGCGCGGGTAGTCGAGGCCGGAACGCTGGCAGCCGCCGCGCGCGCAGCAAACGAGGCGGAGGGGTTGAAGCTGATCCTGCTCGATCTCAAGATGCCGGGCGCGGTGGGTTATTCCGGGATCGCGCTGCTTCACGCCGAGTGCCCGGAAGTGCCGATCCTGGTGGTCTCCAGCGCCGAGGGGGCGAGCGCGGCGCAGGACGCGCGGGCCTTCGGTGCGGTCGGATTCCTGAGCAAGGATTCCGATCTTGGGGCGATCGAGGCCGCGATTGCCGGCGCGCTTGGCTCCCCGGCTCCCGCCGCCTCTCCGGCGGATCAGCCGGTCGATGCGGTGCGCCGCGAGGTGGCCCAGCTTACCCCAACCCAACTCAAGGTCCTGCTCGCCGTGCTCGGCGGCAAGCTCAACAAGCAGATCGCCTATGACCTGTCGATCAGCGAGGCTACGGTAAAGGCGCACATGACCGCAATCATGCGCAAGCTCGACGTGCGCAACCGCACCCAGGCAGCGCTGGCCGCGCGCGCGCTAGGGCTGGACCTCGCGCACTGAGGCAGCGGCGAGGAAGGCGGCAATGGCGGCCGGATCGGTCGGCTTGGCGAGGACCGGCACTTTCAGTGCAGCAGCCTGGTCCAGCACGGCCCGGTCCTGCTCGGCGGTGACCAGCGCGGCGGGCAGGCCCGGCCAGCGATGGCGCAGCGCAGAGATCAGGGCAACCCCGTCGCCATCTTCGAGGTGATAATCGGCAAGGACAGCGTCGAACGGACCGGGCAGCGCCAGGGCCTCGGCCATGCCGACGGCGCCGGTGGGGCGGTGGCCTTCGGCTTCGAGCAGGGCTGTCGTGGCGGCGACGATTTCGGGTTCGTTGTCGATCACCAGCACGGCCATGGACCGCGCCTCGCCGGGCGCTGCGGAAATGGGCGCCGGCGGCGCGGCGGTTTCCGGGGCAGCGGGTAGCAGGAGGCTGAAACGGCTGCCTTTTCCGGGAGCTGATACCAGTTCGATTCGCCCACCGAGCAGGCGGACGATCCGGGTGGCGATGGCGAGGCCGAGGCCGAGCCCTTCGGCTTCCGCTTCGCCTATACGAATGAATTCCTTGAAGATTTCCCCTTGCCGCGCAGGCGGGACGCCGATGCCGGTATCGACCACATCGATCCGCCAATTGTCCCCGCGCCGCCGGACGCCGACCAGAATGCCGCCGCGGGTGGTGTAACGCACGGCGTTGGTCAGGAAATTCTGAAGGACGGAGCGAAGCAGGCCGGGGTCGGTGAACAGGCTGCCGGAGGTGGGCCCGAGCCGCAGGGCAAGACCGTGCTCGGCGGCGAGCGGGCGGATACCCTCGACCAGATCGGCCAGAAAGGGGCGCAGTGCAACGGCACTGCAAGCGGGCTGCACGCCGCCGGCATCGAGCTTGGAGATATCGAGCAGGGCCCGCAGCAGGTTCTCGCCGCCGAGGATCGAGCGGTCGAGGCGCTGCACCAGTTCGGGCCGGGTCAGTCCCGGGTCGCGCGCGAGGGCGGCGGCGAAGAGGCGGGCGGCGTGGAGCGGCTGGAGCAGGTCGTGACTGGCGGCGGCGAGGAAGCGGGTCTTGTCGCGCGTGGCTTCGGCGAGCTGGCGGTTGGCCTCGGACAGTTCGCGGGTCCGTTCGGCGACGCGGCTTTCAAGTTCGGCGAGGGTGCGCTGGAGTTCATCGCGGGCTTCGGCCTCCGCGGTGACGTCGGTGAAGCTCATGACGTAGCCGCCGCCGGGCATCGGGCCGCCCACGGTCTTGATCACCCGCCCGTCGCGGCGGCGGCGCTCGAATTCGTGGGGCTGGCCCCGGCGCATGTGGGCGAGGCGCTTGGCGACATGGTGCTCAACCGGCTCGGGCCCGAAATCGCCGGCCTTGGCATTGTGGCGGATGAGATCGGCGACGGGGACGCCGACCCGGGCCAGTCCCGGCGGATAGTCGAACATGTCGAGATAGCGGGTGTTCCACGCGACGAGGTTCATCTCGGCATCGACCACGCTGATCGCCGTATCCACGTTCTCGAAGGTGGCGGCGAGCAGGGGGCGCGAGAAGCGCAGCGACTGGGCGCCCTCGTCGAGCAGGCGGGCAACGTCGGCAAGCCGCATCTGGCCGCCGGCGAGAGCCGAGGCGACAAGGGTGCGGGCCGAGCTGGCGCCGACCACCCGCGCGATCAGTTCCTGCGCGCGCTGGGCTGCGGCACGGTCCACCGGATCGCCGTGGCGGGCGGCAGGGAATTCGCGCTCGGCCGCTTCGGTGCCGACGAAATCGGCGACGAGGCGATGGAGGCCGGCAAGGTCGCTGACCGGTCGGCCTGGTGCGAACAGGCTGATCCGCGCGGGACCGGCGCCGCGCCGTGCAGCCACTATGCCAAGCAGGCCAACATCGACCCCGAGGCTCCAGCCGACGCCGTGGACCAGCGGCGTGGCCTTGCCGATACCGAGAAGGTTGAGCGGATCAATGAGAGTGCCGCGCAGGGCCGCCAGCCAGGCCTCGGGCATGATCGGCGGCAGGGCCAGCGTCCACAGCCACAGCACGAGCCCGGCGGCGAGGCTGACCCGGGCCGGCAACGGATCACGCCCGCCGCGGGCTGCCGCCAGCATCAGGTGCGGCGCGAACAGGGCCATGGCGGCAAAGGCGACGTGACCGATCGAGGCAAGCGAATTGGTGCGGCCGACCAGCGCCGCCCAGGCGAGGGCAAGGGCGACAATGCCGACGATCGACAGGCGCCGGACGAGGAGCATGCGCCGGCCGATGCTGCCGCCAGCCGGGGCGCCCGCCCCGCCCGCCTGTGCCGTTCGCAAAATCGTGGGGAAAACGAGATCATTCGAGACCATCGTCGCCAGCGCCGTCGCATCGACGATGACCATCGAGGCCGCCGCGCCGACTCCGCCGAGCAGGGCCGCGACGAGCGCCCAGTGCGCGCCGGCCTCGAGCGGAAGTTCAAGCACGAACACATCCGGCGCGACCACGCCGTCGAACAGGGCTGCGCCGGCAAGGGCGATGGGGATGGCGAGCGCCGCCATCACTGCGAGATAGGCGGCGAGGCCACCCCGGGCCCGCACGAGGTCTTCCGGCTCGCGCGCCTCGACCAGGCCCATGTAGAACTGGCGCGGCAGCGCGATGATGGCCAGCGCCGCGATCATCGCGATCGCGACGGTATCCAGGCTGAGGTGGGTAGGATCGAACCGTTCGGCGATCTGGGCGAAGCCATCGGCCTGGCGGGCTGGTCCGGCGTGGAGGAACAGCACCGTGGCAAGGCCGGCCACGGCGAGCAGGGCCAGCAGCTTGAGGGCCGACTCGAGGCCGATGGCGAAGACCAGCCCCTCGCTGCGCCCGGCCAGCTCGAACCGCCGCGCGCCGAACAGGATCGCGAACAGCGCCAGCACGGCAGCGGCGGCGATCGTGGCCGGCAGTCCGACGGGCGTGCCCGACACGAGCGAAACCGCATTGCCGATCGAGCGCAGCTGGAGCGCGACGTAGGGGATCGTGCCCAGGAGCGCGATCACCGTCACCAGCCGGGCGACGACCACATCGTGGCCGAAGCGAGCGGCGATAAAGTCGGACACGGTCTTGGCCTTCTCCTCCGCCACGGCCCGCGACAGCCGGCCGAGGAAGCGCGGGGCGAGCAGGAGGACCAGGGCAGGAGCAAGGTAGATCGGCAGGTAGTTCCACCCATCGCGCACGACCGAGCCGACCGCGCCGTAGAACGTCCAACTCGAGCAGTAGACGCCGAGCGCGAGAGTATAGGCGAGGTGCCGCAGGCGCCGGTGAGCATGGGGCCGGGCCGCGGCGCGCGCGCCGCCATGCTCGATCAGGGCGGCAAAGGCGAACAACAGCGCGATCGGCACGAGCGTGGCAAGTGCCGCCCATTGCCAGTTCATCGCGCCTGCCCCTTGCTCTGACCCATGGCCTGCACAATCGACTGCGCTTGCGGTGAGGTCAACATTGGGCGTGACCGGACCCAATCGCATTTCCCGCCGTTCAGCCCCAGAGAGGCGAAGGGCAATGCAACTGTTCCTCGACTGCGGTGGCGTCCTGGCAGATTTCGGCCGGGGAGCCGAGCGGGTGCCCGGTTTGGCCAGGCCGGAGGAGGATGCCGGCCATGCGTGAACAGGCCGAAAAGCGCCGGCGGATGGTCGAGACGCAGCTGATCGCCCGGGGGATTGCCGACCGGCGGGTGCTCGAAGCGATGGGCCAGGTGCCCCGCGAGGTCTTCGTTGCCGAGGCGCTGCGGCCGTTCGCTTATGACGACACCGCGCTGCCCATCGCGGCAGAGCAGACGATCTCGCAGCCCTATATCGTCGCGCTGATGGCCGAGGCTGCCGCGATCGGACCCGGCGACCTGGTGCTGGAGGTGGGCGCGGGCTCCGGTTATGCCGCGGCCGTGCTCGGCGCGATGGGTGCCGAGGTCGTCGCCATCGAGCGCCATTCCGAACTGGTGGCGCTGGCCCGCGAGCGAATGCTGCTGCTGGGCTATCCGAATGTCGGGGTGGAGGAGGGCGACGGTTCGATCGGCCTGCCCGCCCTCGCCCCGTTCGAGGCCATCGTCGTTTCCGCCGCCAGCCGGGAGGTCCCGCCGCCCCTGCTGGAGCAACTGGCCCCGGGTGGGCGGCTGGTCATCCCGGTGGGCCCGCCGGACGCGCAGTCACTGCTGCGGATAACCCGCGGCACGGATGGCACGAACCGCCGTGAGGACCTTGGCCCGGTGCGCTTCGTGCCGCTGATCGGGGCCCATGCCCTGCCGCCGGGCAGCCCGGGCTGACGAGCGGCCAGCTTCAGCAGGCGGCCGGCACTGGCGGGACGTATTGCGCCTTGAGCCCGAGCACGGCCTGGTAAGCGGTGTGCACGGCATCCCCGATGCGGCCGACCTTGCGGCTGTCGCCGATGACCGAAACCGCGATCCCGGCGCGCTCCAGCGCATCGGCCAGCCGGTTGTCGGGCTGACGGCCCTGGGCGAGATAGAGGCGATCCACCACCACCGTGCGGGTCTCGGCACCGTCGGAGCCGTTGGTCTCGATCACCACGCCTCTATCGCCAACGCTGAGCACGTGGGTATTGTCGACGATGGTAACCAGCGGATTGGCGTGGAGCCGGCGGATCAGGCCGCCGCGGTAGACCGCATCGGCGGAGCGGGCGAGCTTGTTGGCCGGCGAGCGGCTGACGAGGGTGACCTTCATGCCGTGTTCGGCGCAGAACTCGGCCGTCTCGCAGCCGGTTTCGCCGCCGCCGTAGACGAGGACATGGCTGCCCGCCGCCAGTTCGAGCGGGCGTTCGCCCATCAGGAGGTCGAAAGCGTCGCGCACGATCGCGTGGTCTGCCCCGATGATCGGCAGGTCGATCCGCCGCGTTCCGGCGGCGAGGATCGCGACCGCCGGGTCGAGCGCGGTGACGTCATCCAGCCCGGCGGCCGAGCCGAGGTGGAGCGAGACCTTGCTGTCCTTCAGGCGGCCGGCGAGGTAGTCGTTATACCAGAACAGCTTGTCCTTGCCCGGCGGGGTGGCCGAGGCGATGATCCCGCCGCCAGTGAAGGGACGGGCTTCGAACAGGTGGGTTTCAAAGCCGCTCTGGTCGAGCATGAGCGCGGCGGCCATGCCGCCCGGACCCGCGCCGATGACCACGGCGCGCTTGCCGGCGCCGGTTTCGGCGGTGAGCGACGGATCGAGCTCGGTCCCGGTGCGCGGGTTTTCGGCGCAGGAAACGAAGGGCCGGCCCAGGGCACCGCTGATGCAGTAGTTGCAGGAGGTACAGGGACGGATCTGGTCGCGCAGTCCGGCCTCGGCCTTGGCGGCCCAGAACGGATCGGCCAGCATCGGGCGGCCGAGCGCGACGATATCGGCCGAGCCGTCGGCAATTGCCGCGTCGGCCATTTCGGGCCAGCGAATCTGGCCGACGGTGATCACCGGCACGCCGGTGGCCTTGCGCAGCCGCGCGGCGAGCGGGATGCGCCAGCCTTCCGGCGCCGACATCGGCTCCATCACCTTCTCGAAAGCCTCGCCCACGCCCCAGCCCGACGAGGCATGGATTGCATCGACCCCGGCTTCGACGAGGCGCGGCGCGATCTTCTCCATGTCTTCTATGGTGATGCCGCCGCCGATGAATTCATCGGCCGAGACGCGGTAGACCAGCGGCCGGTCGCCGATCGCGGCGCGCACGGCGCGGACCACGGCCAGCGGAAAGGCCAGGCGCCGCTCGAAATCGCCGCCCCATTCATCGTCGCGCTGGTTGGCGTAGGGCGAGATGAACTGGGTCAGCAGGTAGCCGTGGGCCCCGTGAAGCTCCACCCCGTCATAGCCGGCTTCGACCGAGAGGGCAGCGGTGCGGCCGAAATTCTCCGCAAGGCCGGCGACTTCGGCGCTGGTGAGCGCGCGGCAGGTCTGCTTGGCCGGGTCTTTCTTCGAGAACTTGTCCATTGGCCCGACCGGCACGCCGCTCGGGAGCGACTTGGCATCGGCATACTGACCGGCGTGTTGCAGCTGGACGAAGATCTTGGCGCCCGCATCGTGGACCGCGCGGACCAGTCGCTTGTGGCCATCGAGGTTCTGGCGCGACTCGAGATGAAGCTGCCAGGGATTGGCGCGCCCGGTATCGGGATCGACGCAGGTGTATTCGACGATGATCAGGCCCGTCCCTCCCAGCGCACGTTCGCGGTAGAACGCGATCATCCGCGGGGTCACCTCCCCGTCGAGGCCGCCGAGTTCGGTTGACATCGGCGCCATGGCGACGCGGTTCTTCAGCTCCACGCCGCGCAAGGTGAAGGGGGAGAAGAGGTGGGGATAGGCCTGGGTCATCTCGGCTGCATGTCCTTGAAAAAGGTCTGAATCAGGTGCGCATGATCCAGCCGCCATCCACGTTGAGGGTCTGTCCGGTCATCCAGCGTCCAGCCGGCGAGACCAGCAGCAGGAGCGCGCCGCACAGCGCATCGGGGGTGTCACGACCCTGGAGCGGGCAGCGCGCCATGATCGACTGGACCCACGGCGAATCATCCGGCGTGAGCGACAGGCCGGCATCGGTCTTGGTCATGCCCGGACCGATGGCATTGACCCGGATGTTCTGGTGGCCGAGTTCCGACGCCAGGGTGGTGGTCACACCGGCGAGCGCCAGCTTGGTCACGCCATAGAGGCTCTGCGCCGGGAAGGCGCCGGCCGAGACCTGGTTGACGATGGCGCCGCCGCCGCGCCGGGCCATGCTGGGCGCCACGGCCTGCGCGCAGTTCACCGCGCCCCATACGTTCACCGCCATGGACCGCTCGAACCCGGCCCGGTCGGTCGCCACCAGCGGCTGGCCGGAACTGATCTCCACCATGAGGGCGGCATTGTTGACGAGGATGTCCACCCCGCCGAACGCGTCCTCGGCCGACTTGGCCATGGCCGCGACCGAATCGCTATCGACGATATCCACCTGCACGGCGATGGCCTTGTGGCCCGCAGCGGTGATTTCGGCGGCGACCTTCTCGGCGCCCTCGCCATTGAGATCGGCGACGACAACGGCGGCGCCGGCATTGGCCAGGGCCATGGCATAGGCCCGCCCGATCGAATTGCCGCGACCGCCCGCCCCGGTGACGATCGCCACCTTGCCGGTCAGGTCGAATTCGGCGTTGCTGAAATCTGCCATGTGAAGGCTCCTCTTTCTGTTGCGGCGGTAATTGGCGAGACGGCCGGCACAATCAAGGGACTGCACCGGGCCATCACTCACGCGATTGAATGCAGCGGATTGTCACCGCCGCCAATCGGCCTTGCACGGCTTATGCGTAAGGGCTTTTGGCCATATTGCCCAGGAAATCCCTGCCCGGTAGCGGCATTTCTGGAAATTAAGGTACCTTTTTCTGCGCCTAAAGCCGAATTCCGGCTTGATTCCATGCGGTCCGCGCGCGTAGCAATCGCGTGCGGCCGGCAGCTGCGGCTCGCCGACAGAAACATATCGGGAGATGACGGTGGAACCCTTCAAGGGCCTGCGGGTGGTGGAACTCGGCTCGACGCAGGCGAGCGCGCAGGCGAGCCAGCTGTTCGCGGATTTCGGCGCCGAGGTCATCATGGTCGAGCCGCGCGGCGGATCCCCGCTGCGCGCCGAAGCGGCGTTCCCGTTCTGGGCGCGCGGCAAGAAGAGCGTGGTGCTCGATCTCGAATCCGGCGACGACGTGGCCAGGCTGAAGGACCTGCTGCGCGGCGCTGACCTCCTGATCGAGACCTGCCCGGCCGGCCTGCTGGAGCGGATCGGGCTGGGGCATGAGGCGCTGGCGCGGGAGAACCCCGGCCTGATCCACGGCACGATCACCGGCTTCGGGGCCGACAGCCCCTTTGCCGGCCTGCCCCTGGACGAGCAGATCGTCCATGCCTGCACCGGCATCTTCCGCACCTTTGCGCGCATGACGCCCACGCCCGAGCGGCCGCCCTACGTCAGCGTGCCGTTCGCCACCCATTCGGCGGTCCAGGCGCTGCTTCACGGTATGCTGGCCGCGCTGCACGAGCGCACCCGCAGCGGTCTTGGCCAGCATGTGGAGACCAATTTCCTGCTGGCCTTTCTGACGCTCGACAGCTGGATGTGGTACGAATACGCGATCGCCAAGCGCTTCCCCGACGCGATGACCCACACCCCGAGCTTCGACGCCCAGGGGCGGCCGTGTCATCACCTGATGATGCGCCTGCTGGTCGCGCCTACCGCCGATGGTCACTGGCTGCAATTCGCCGCAACCGCGCCGCGCCTGTTCAAGGCCAAGCTGACCGCGCTGGGGCTCGGCTGGATGTTCACCGATCCCGAATGGTCCAATGTCCCGATGTTCGAGGACCCCGACAAGTTCATGGACCTGTGGACCCGGATGATCCAGGCCACCCGGTCAAAGACGCTCGCCGAATGGCAGGAGTTGTTCGACGCCGATCCCGACCTTTTCGCCGAACAGTTCCGCACGGCTGCCGACGTGCTTGACCATCCGCAGCTGGTCCACGACGGCTTCACCATCGTGCAGGACGATCCCCATTACGGCCCGGTCAAGCAGCCCGGGCCGCTGATCCGCGCGATGTCGACGCCTGCCCGCCTGGGCACCGCCCCGGCCCTTGATGCGGACCGGACGCAGGTCCTCGGCACGGGCTGGTCCCTCCCTGCCCTGCCCCGCCCGGCCCCCGCCACCCCAGCGCCGCGCGGCCTGCCGCTGGAAGGGGTGACCATCGTCGAGCTGTGCAGCATGTATGCGGCGCCCGGCGGCCCGGCGCTGCTGACCGAACTGGGCGCGCGGGTGATCAAGATCGAACCACCCGCGGGCGATCCGATCCGCAACATTGCCAGCCTGCCCGAAGTGGCCGGCATTCGCCCGATGCTCGGCAAGGAATCGATCTGCGTCGACCTGACCATGCCCGAAGGCCGCGACCTCGTGCACGATCTTTGCCGCGATGCCGACGTGGTGGTCCAGAGCTACCGGGCCGGCGCAATCAAGCGCCTCGGCCTGGACTATGAGGCGATCCGCGCGATCAATCCCGACGTGATCTACCTCAATGCCTCGGGCTACGGCATCGACGGACCGTTCGGCGGCCGCCCGGCCTATGCGCCATCGATCGGCGCGGCCGGGGGCTTCTCCATGACCAATCTCGGGATTGCGGAGCTCGGCGATGCCGATATGCCGCTGGCCAATGTCCAGGATCTCTCGCGCCGGCTTGGCGGCGCCGGGACCACCGACATGGCCCAGGCCGACGGTGTAGCCTGCAATGTCGTGGCCACCGCGATCCTGTTCGGGCTCGTCGCACGCGATCTGGGGGCCGGCGGGCAAGACCTGCGCACCTCGATGCTCAACAGCGCCTCGCATTCGATCAGCGGTTTCTCGGTGCGCTGGCCCGGTTCGCCAACGCCCGCCATGGTCGACCCGGGTCTGTGGGGCACGGGCGCGCTGCACCGGGTCTATCCGTCGGCGCAAGGCTATGTCTTCCTGTCTGCCACTAACGCGGGCGGGTGGGAGCGCCTCGTGGCCGTGTTGGGCGACCAGGCCCTGGCCACGGATCCTCGTTTCGCTACCGCAACCGCGCGCCACGCCAACGATGCCGAGCTGACCACTGCGCTCGAGCAGGCTTTCGCCAGCCGACCCGCCGCGCAGTGGCAAGCCGAAGGGCTGCGGCACGGGCTCGGTCTGGTCCAGGTCTGTGATAGGCCGATCCAGGCCCATTTGTTTGACACCGAAATGGGCGAGCAGCACCACCTGATGGTCGAAATCGTCCATCCGACCTGGGGGGAATTGCCGCGCCAGGCGCCCCATGTCACGCTATCGCGCTCAGCCGTCCAGGCCCCCACCGCGGTGATGGCCGGCGAACAGACCGACCTGGTGCTGACCAAGGCCGGAAAGGCCGATGAGATCGCGCACCTGCGCGAAACCGGCGTAGTGTGCTGAGACCATGACCCAGCCCCCGCGTTACCCGATCCCCGTGACCTCGGCCGGCCATTCTCCGTTACGCCGGCCCGGGTCGATCCGCCGCACTACCTCGATCGACACTTGCTGGCCCGAGGGGCTGCAGCACCCGCGCATCATGCGCGGCGCCGCACGCGACCTGTTCACCAGCGGTGACGGCCGGTTGCAGGTACTTGATGCCGCCTCATTCGACCTGGTCGTTTCGCCCCGGCGCGAGATCCTTTCCCTGACGACCGACCCGGCCATCACCGAGGCGCAGGCGCTGGTGGGCGTTCGCGCCGGCGCGCCCGGCAGCTCCAGCCGCGCTATCATCGCGCATACGCTGGGCCATCTGACCGGAAGCCCGCTCTACCAGTTGCTCGACGACTATTCGGGATCAAGCCTGGTCTCGGTCTGGGGATGGATGCGCTGGGCCGAAGAAGCGGGCGAGATGAAGCCGGGAGAAATCAAACACTCGGTCGACATGACCGACGTGTGCATCGGCCATGCTGCGGGTTCCACATCGCTGCTGGCCAACGGCTTTTCGAACCATGTCATCCAGCAAAAGGTGCCGGTCGGACCCTTCGTCAATCCCGCCGATCCGGATGGCTGGCATGTCTTGAACGATCTTCCCGGCCCGTCGCACCGCCGCGCGCGGCGGATCGACCTGTGGCGCGAGGGCGACCTGGTGAAGGTGCACGCCTGGTTCCAGGATTCCGCGCCGATGCCTGACGGCTCCCGGATCGCGGTGCATGAATATGCGACTGCGGCCACGATCACCGCCGAGGGGACAATTGCCGATCTCACCGCCGAGGCGCTGATCCTGCCCTACACCGAATGCCCCGGCTCGGTCCGGCAGGTGCACCGGCTGATCGGCAAGCAGGCCAGCGCCCTGCGCGAAACGGTTTCCATCGACCTGACCGGTCCCCTCGGCTGCACTCACCTCAACGACGTCCTGCGGGCTCTCGCTGCGGTGCCGGCGCTTGCCGCGCGCTTGCCGGAAGCCGCGCCGGCTTGACTGCGCGCCGCCATGCCGTCGTCACCGGCGCGAGCAGCGGGATCGGTGCGGCCATTGCCCGCCAGCTCGCGGCGGATGGGGCGGCGGTCCTGCTGGTGGCACGATCGGTGGACGGGCTCGCGGCCGTAGCGGCGGACATTCGCGGTGCCGGAGGCACGGCCCATTGCTGCGCGGTCGACCTGGCGATGCGCGATTCGGCGCAGGTGGTGGTCGAAGCGGCCCTGGCGGCCATGGGCGCCATCGACATCCTGGTGAACTGCGCCAGCCTGACCCACAATGCCGATTTCTTCGAGGTGACCGACGACCAGTGGGAAGAGGCCTTCGCGGTAAAGGTGTTCGCGGCGATCCGCCTGTGCCGGACCGCCTGGCCGGCGCTGCGGGAGAGCGGCGGATCGATCGTCAACATCGCCGGGATCGGGGCCCGCACGCCGCGTCCGTTCAGCGCGGTGACCTCGGGGACCAGTTCGTCGCTACTGGCGATCACCAAGCTGCTGGCCGACGCCGGGGTGAGCGACGGCGTCCAGGTGAATGCCATCAACCCGGGCATGATCCGCACCCCGCGCATCGAGCGGACCATGGGCGGGGGCGGTGCCGACGTGCTAAATGAGCGCGCCCGGGCAGCCGGGGCCAAGCGGGTGGGGACGCCCGAGGACGTTGCCGCCATGCTCGCCTATATCGTCTCGCCGGCGGGCGACCTCCTCCAGGGGGCGATCATCGACCTCGACGGGGGAACCACCAAGGGCCTGTGACGGCGGCGGCTGGCGATGCGCGCACGATCATGAGGCCGATAATTGCGGCCCGCCGTTGCCCGGTTCAGCGAACCTCCATATCCTTGATTGAAGCAGAAATTGGCCGGGCCCGAACCCGCAGCCGGGAGAGCACATCGTGAGCAAGGTCAAGGTCACCATCTCGTTCGACATGCGCGCGCCCGAATTCGGCGCCCCGGCCCCCGAGCTCTACCGCGCGGCGCTGGATCTTTCGGCCTTTGCCGAAAGCATCGGGGTCGACCGGATTGGCGTAATGGAACACCATGCCTCGCCGGATGGATACCTCCCCCGCCCGTTCCTGCTCGCCTCGGCGATCGCGGGCGTGACCAGCAAGACCATGCTGCAGCTGGGCGCGGTGATCCTGCCGCTGCACGACCCGGTGGCCGTGGCCGAGGAGATCGCGGTGCTCGACCTCATTGCCAACGGCCGGTTCACGGTGATCCTGGGCGCGGGCTATGTGCCGGCCGAGTTCGCCATGTTCGGCAAATCGCTGCGCGACCGGGCCAAGCTGATGGACAGCGGGATCGAGACGATCATCCGGGCGCTGCGCGGCGAGAGCTTCGACTACGAGGGCCGCCCGGTGACGGTGCGCCCGCTGCCGATCCGCGCCCCGGAGGACATTCTCATGGTCGGCGGCGGAGTGCCCGCCTCGGCGCGGCGGGCCGCGCGGTTCGACCTCGGGTTCGGGCCCATGGCACCCGGGCTCGACCAGATCTACCACGACGAGTGCGCCCGCCTGGGCCGGAAACCCAGGGAATGCCGGAAGCTCGTCGGCGGGCCGATGTCGATCCATCTGTGCGAGGACCCCGATGCCGGCTGGGCCGCGATCGAGCGCCATGCCGTCCACGTGATCACCGAATATGCCAAGTGGTCGGGGGAGGACAGCGCCGGAGCGACCTCGCCCTTCGCCGGACTGACCGACCCGGTGGCGCTGCGCCAGTCCGGACTGTTCGTGGCCATGACGCCCGAGCAATTCCTCGCCACGGCGCCAGCCATGATCGATGGTCAGACTGTCGGATTCTGGCCCCTGGTCGGCGGGCTCGATCCGGCCGAGGCGAAGAAGAGCATGGGTCTGCTGGGACAGGTCCTGCCGGAATTTCGGGCGCGCGTGGCCGCGCAGGGGTGAGCGCGGTTCAGCCGGCGAGCGCCGGCGTCCGGCAGATGTCGGCCAGGGTGTAGCGCGACAGCACTTCGCGGAACGCCGTGCCGGCCTGGTCGAGAACGCCGGGGAGGCTGCAGCGCCGGATCAGTTTGCACGATCCGCAATCGACCATCGGGCAGCGCGGCTCCATTGCCTCGACCACGGCGCCGAGGTTGATCTCGGCTGCCGGGCGCGCCAGGCGAATGCCGCCCCCGCGCCCGCGCGAGGCGGCGATGAAGCCGGCGCGCGACAGCTCGTTGGCGATCTTCATCAGGTGCGTGCGCGAGATATCCTGCGCTTCGGCCACGGCGGCGATCTGCGATTGTCCATCGCCGATCCCGGCGAGGTAGATCAGCAGGCGCAGGGCATAGTCGGTGTGTCGCGTGAGCTGCATGGCATCTGGCCCCCGCACTGTCCTAGCTGACGGCGCCTCCGGGCAATACCCTTATCTGCCGGAATGTCAGGAAGGGAATTGATTCAGGTCAAAGCTATCTTTGCCGCCGGCCCATAAGTGGAATTCACTCTTCATCTTTATCGGAGTGCCTCCATGTATTGCGTGCAGTGCGAACAATCGAACAAGGGCGGCTGTGCCGTGAAAGTCGGCTCCTGCGGAAAGACCGCTGACGTGGCAGACATGCAGGACGTGCTGCTGCGCCTGATGGAAGGCGTCTCGGTCTATGCCGACCGCGCGGCACGGGTGGGCGCGCGGGACGCCGCGGTGAATGCCTTTACACCCCACGCCTGGTTCACCACCCTCACCAACGTGAACTTCGACGCCCGCCGTTTCGACGGGCTGATCGCCGAGGCGCTGGCCTTGCGCGAACGGGCTCGCACGCTGGCGGAAGCGGCCGGAGCCGACCTGTCCGACCTGCCGGAACCAGCTACGTGGAACCCCGGCACGACCGCATCGGAAATTGCCGCGGCCGCGCCGATGGCCGCGATCCAGCGGTTCATGGACCGTGACGGCCCCTCGATCGTGGGCCTGCGCAACCTCATTCTTTACGGCCTCAAGGGCACGGCCGCCTATTCCGAGCATGCCCGAGTGCTGGGCACGGAGGAAGCGGCGGTGAGCGCCGAATTCCATCGCATCTCGGCTTTCCTAGCCGCCGATCCCACCGACATGAACGCGCTGCTGACCGAGGCGCTGGCGGTGGGCGCGCTCAACCTCAAGGTCATGGAACTGCTCGACGCGGCCAATACCGGGCGGTTCGGCCATCCGGAGGTGACAATGGTGCGCATGAGCCCGGTCAAGGGCAAGGCGATCCTCGTCTCCGGCCACGACATGGGCGACCTCGAGGCGATCCTCCAGCAGACCGCGGGCAAGGGGATCAACGTCTATACCCATGGCGAGCTGATGCCGGCCAATGCCTATCCGGGCCTCAAGAAGTTTCCCCACCTTGTCGGCAATTTTGGTGGAGCCTGGCAGGACCAGCAGAAGGAGTTCGCCGCCTTCCCCGGCGCGATCGTGATGACCTCCAACTGCCTGATCAACCCGGAGATCAGGGGTTACCAGGACCGCATTTTCACCGCCGGGCCGGTCGGCTGGAACGGCCTGCCGCACATCGAGAACCACGATTTCTCGCCCGTGATCGCCTGCGCCCTCGCCCAGCCGGGCTTCGCCGAGGACGCGGCGGAACAGCGCATCCCCGCCGGCTTTGCCCGCAACACGGTGATGGGCGTGGCCGATACCCTGCTGGGCATGATCAAGGAGGGGGACGTCAAGAACCTGTTCCTGATCGGCGGCTGCGACGGGGCGCGGCCGGGGCGCAACTACTTCCATGACCTCGCCATGGCGACGCCGAAGGACAGCCTGATCCTGACCCTGGGCTGCGGCAAGTTCCGCTTCAACCGTGAGGACCTGGGCGACATCAAGGGCGTGCCCCGGGTGCTCGACATGGGCCAGTGCAACGATGCCTATTCGGCGATCCAGGTGGCGGTCGCCGTCGCCGGGGCGCTGGGCTGCGAGGTCAACGACCTGCCGCTGCACTACGGGATCAGCTGGTTCGAGCAGAAGGCCACGGCCGTGCTGCTGACCATGCTGCACCTCGGCCTCAAGCGCATTCACCTGGGGCCCACGCTGCCGCAGTTCCTCACGCCCGAGGTGCTCGGCGTGCTGGTCGAGAAGTTCGACATCCGTCCGACCGGCGATGCCCGCGAGGACCTGGCGCGGATGCTGGAAGCCGCCTGACCACCCCTCACCGGTCAGCCTGCTGCCGCAACCCGCCGGCGCCGCCCCTCGGCGCCGGATGGGGAGAGCCCCTTCACCCGCAGCCCTCATCGCGGGTGAAGGGGCTCCTGCTTTTTGACCGGGGCGCTTGACCCCGCCTGCGAGACCACCAAGACTGGCCGCCATGAGCACGATGCACGCCATGCAGTTCGACGGCGTGGGGCACCCGCTGCACAGGGTGGAGCGCCCCCTGCCCCAACCCGGCCCGGGCGAGATCCGCGTGGCTATCCGCGCCTGCGGAGTGTGCCGGACTGATCTTCACGTGGTCGAGGGAGACCTGCAGGGGCCGCTGCCGATAGTGCCTGGGCACGAGATCGTCGGCCTGGTCGATGAACTCGGGCCCGACGTTATCGGATTCACTAAGGGCCAGCGGGTCGGCGTGCCCTGGCTCGGCCATGCCTGCGGCCACTGCCGCTATTGCGCCGAGGGACGGGAGAACCTGTGCGATGCGCCGCTGTTCACCGGCTTCACCCGTGACGGCGGCTATGCCAGCCACGCCATTGCCGATGCGCGCTTCTGCTTTCCCTTGCCCGTTGCCTTCGACGACGCGCACGCCGCCCCGCTGCTTTGCGCCGGGCTGATCGGCTACCGCGCCTATCGCCTCGCCGGCCACGCCCCGGTGCTGGGGCTCTACGGGTTCGGCGCGGCCGCGCATATCCTGGCGCAGGTGGCGCTATGGCAGGGCCGCCAGGTCTTTGCCTTCACCCGGAGCGGTGACGCGGCAGCGCAGGATTTCGCCCGCGCGCTCGGCTGCCACTGGGCCGGTTCCTCGGACGAAAGCCCGCCCGAACCGCTCGACGCGGCGATCATCTTCGCGGCTGCCGGAGAACTGGTTCCCCGCGCCCTGCGCGAAGTGCGCAAAGGCGGCCGCGTGGTCTGCGCCGGCATTCACATGAGCGACATTCCCGGCTTCCCCTATGCCGATCTGTGGGAGGAGCGGCAGATCATCTCCGTCGCCAACCTGACCCGCGCCGATGGCGAGGAATTCCTGGCCCTGGCGGCCGAGGCTGGAGTGCGCACCCATGTAGAAGTGCTGCCGCTCGCCTCGGCCAATACGGCTCTGGCCCGTCTGCGCGAGGGGGAGGTCGAAGGCGCGCTGGTGCTGGTGCCCTGAACGCGAAGCGGCCCGGCGGGATAGTCCCCGCCGGGGCCGCTGCGTCAACCGCGTGGGCGGCTCAGGCCTTGCGGAAATGCGGGTAGACCCAGCCATCGTTGATTTCGGTCCACACCACCTCGACCTTCATGCCGATGTGAACGTCCTCGGCGTCGCAGCCGGTGACGTTGGAGACGAGCCGGGCGCCGGGCGCTCCGTCAATGTCGACCACCACCGGCACGTAGACATAAGGCTCGCCATTGGCCGGATTGCGGTTGCAGATCGCATAGCTGAACACGGTGCCAGTCCCCGGAAGGTCGGGATAGTGCTTCTCGAAGCTCGAGCATTCCGGACACACAGGCCCCGGAGGCATGCGGAAATGGCCGCACTTGGCACACTGGCAGGCGGTCAACCGGTGTTCCTTGGCCGCTTGCCAGAAACCTTCGGTATCGTTGTTCATTGCGATGTGAAGCTGCTCGCCCGGCAGCAGCAGCGCCGGACCGTACTTGATGGGTTCGCTCATGGTCAGGCGCTCCTCAGGATCAGGCTGGAGACGGGAATGGATGCCGGGCCGCCGCTGGCCAGGGCGAACTCGCAGTCCTTCACCTGGTTGATGGCCGTGCCGCGCACCTGCTCCACCGCCTCGACGATGTGCGTCATGCCGATGATGTAGGCCTCGTTGAGGTTGCCGCCATGGGTATTGACCGGCGTACCGCCATTCACGCCCTTGCCCGTCTCGAAGTCGTAGCGCATCTTGCCGGAGAGGACGTAATCGTTCCCCTCGCCCTTCTCGCAGAAACCATATTCCTCGAGCTGCATCAGCACCATCGGGGTGAAGTGGTCATAGAGCAGGGCCACGTCCATGTCCTTGGCGGACAGGCCGGTCTGCTCCCACACCCGCTTGGCCGGCCAGTCGTGCCCGGAACTGGCGAAGTAGGGATCCGGCATGCCATACCAGGTAAAGGCGCGGCTCCATTCGCGTTGACCGCCGGCGGAGACGCCATGGACGTAAGCCGGCTTCTGCCGGCAGTCCTTGGCACGGTCCGCGGTCGTGGTGATCACGGCTACGGCGCCGTCCGTCTCCAGGCAAAAGTCGAGCCGGCGCAGCGGATCGGCCAGCATGGGCGATGCCATGTAATCGTCCATGGACAGCGGCTTCTTGCGGACCGCCTTGGGCCGGTTGGCCGTATTCCTCCGGGTGGCGATGGCCACTTCGCCGAAGGCTTCCTGGGTCGTGCCATAGAGGTGCATGTGCCGACGGGCGAGCACGCTCATCAGGTGTCCGGGTCCGACCAGCCCGCTCGGCTGGAGGAAGCTGTTCTGCCAATCGACGTCCATCTTGCCGAACACCGTGCCCAGCCGCGACTGCGGCAATTGCTGCAGGGTCATCAGGCTGACGCAGTATTTGCAGTCCTCGTTCATCAGGCCTGCCGTGGCGAGCCCGACGGAACCGACGCTGCCATTGCCGCCCGAGGTCAGCGCGGCGGAAAACCCGATCTCGGGCATGCCCAGCATTTCCATGAAGGTGCCGGTATCGAGCTTGCCGGTATAGCCGGCGCTCGCACCGGAATAGTAGGCGAAGCCGTCAATCTGGTGCGGCGAGATGCCGGCATCGGCACAGGCGTTGATGATCGCCTCGCAGGCCATATCGTAAACCGTGCGCGGCCAGCTGTGCCCCCGGACATAATAGTCCGTGGCGCCGACCCCGACGATGGCCGTCTTGTCCATGTGCGCCCAACTCATTCCAACTCCCTTCGTTGTTCTGATGTCGCTGCCTTGCCGGAACCGCGCGGCAGCCCGGTTCCGTCAGGTCCTAGACTTCGTTGATCGGGCGCAGATCCGCCTCGTCGGCCGCATCGATCCAGCCGTGAATGAGGGCGAGCCGGCGCTCCATGTGGAATTCGGCGAGATGGCCGTCACCCGCGAGGATCGCGTCGACCAGCGCGCGATAGTGACGTCGCACCTCGGCCCGCTGGGCGGCATCGCCATAAAGATAGATGCCCTGCTCGTCGCGCCCGAAGGCATAGCTCATGCCCGTCACCACCTGGACCACGGGATTGCCGCTCATCACCGCGATGTGTTCAGCCAGCCGGATATCGAAGCGCATCATCGAAATGGCGTCGTCGCAATGGTCCATCTCGACCAACATCTCGCCCAATCCCGCCCGCAGGGTTTCGTCGGAACTGGCCGAGGCCATGCGTGCGGCGGCCGCCTGTGCCGAGTGCAGCACCCGCAGGTCGCGGAGCCCCGCGCCTTGTAGCCGCAGGTAGCGGTTGATCGTGGCGATGGCGTCCGACACGTCGGGCCGCCGGGCATAGAACCCGCCGCGCACGCCGCGCCGAACGGAAATCATGCGCTCGGTCTCGGCGATCTTCGCCGCCTGGCGCAGGGTCGGCCGGCTCACGCCGAGGCGTTCGAGCAGCTCATCCTCTGCGCCAATGTAGCTGCCGTCTTCAGCATCGAGGCTGATCTCGGCAAGCTGGTGCGCAACGCGGGCAACGAGAGTGCGGCCTGGGGCGGTCATCTTTTCCGTTAAAGACCCCTCTTTAAGCACTGTCAACACGGGTAGGACGCTAATCACTTGCATCGGGGCAAAAAAGAGATACCCTGATACCGCAAAATCAGAACTGTGGAGATTTTCCGTGAAGCCGTTCGTTTTCAGCGCCGACAGCCATGTGCTCGAGCCGAAGGACCTGTTCACCGCCGGCCTTCCCGCAAGCCTGCAGCAGCACGCGCTCTATTCGCGCTTCGAAGCCCCCTACATAATCGCCGGAACCAAGGACAAGGTGATCTACCGCATGCGGCTGGGGCCGCAGCGCGAACATCCGATGGGTCCGAACGTGGATCGCCAGGGGCTGCATGATCTGACCGGCCGGATGGCCGACATGGAACTCGAAGGCATCGACGCGGAGATCTGCTTCCCCACGCTGGGCCTATGGATCTATTGCCTCGACAGCCCCGAGGCGGAGGCTGCCTCGGTCCGCCTCTACAACGACTGGAACAACGAGTTCCTCGGCGGCAACCCCCGCTTCATCCGGTGCGGCATGCTGCCGGTGCAGGATTTCTCCAACACCTTGGCCGAACTCGACTACCTTGCGTCCAAGGGCTTCCGCTCGGCGATGCTGCCGGCCGTGACCCCGCCCAACATGCCCAAGTACAATGACGAAAAGTGGGATCCGATCTTCGCCAAGGCCGCCGAGCACGGCTTCGTGATCGTGATGCACACCGGCACAGGCCAGGAAACCGTCATTCGCGAGCGCGGGCCCGGGGCCGCCATTTGCAACTACACGCTACAGTCGATGGAAGCCCAGAACTCGGTGATGCTGCTGGTCGCCGGCGGCGTGCTCGATCGCAATCCCGGCGCCAAGGTCGCCTTCATCGAGAGCGGAGCCTCGTGGCTGGTCGCCCTGGCCGAGCGCATGGACGAAGTAGCCGAAGCCCATGGCAAGATGGTCTTCCCCAAGCTGTCGCGAACGCCGAGCCAGATCATCGACGATCAGGTATGGGCCAGCTTCCAGCATGACCGCGCCTGCGTTCTGGCGGCCGAAAAGGGACTGCCGGGCGCGAAGAACGTGATGTGGGCCTCGGACTATCCCCATGCCGAGGGCACGTTCCCGATCAGCCGCCAGATCACCGATGGCCTGTTCTCCGACTTCGACGTCAGCGAACAGACGCGGCTGGATATTCTGGGCCTGAACGCCGCACGGCTGTTCGGCATCGAGCCCAGGGTGTATACCTCCGAGATCGCCGCCACCGCCTGACGCGCTGGTCCGCTGGCCATGGCAAAGGGCCCCGGACTCGACGTCCGGGGCCCTTTGCGTTTTATTGCCCGATCAGGCGACGGTGAGCAGTTCGGCCCGCCGTTGCTCCACCCGCTCGGAAAGGTTCGCACGCGGCATGATCCGGGCCGCATTGCCCCCCAGCACCGCCACCCATTCATCGATGGTCAGGTCCGGGTTCTCCTTGCGGATCGCCTCGATGATGCCGGGCGAGAACGGGAAGGTGCCTTCGGAGTGCGGATAGTCGGTCGCGAACAGCAGCGCGCCGATGCCCACGCCCTCGCGGCTCGCCATTGACGACATGTAGTCGTTCTGAAGCGCGCAGTGGACCTGGTCGCGCACGATCTGGCTCGGCATGCGCGAGAGCTTCGGCTCGACCTGGTTGGCGTGGCCGATGTAGACCTCGTCCATCCGCTCGGCCAGGCCGTAGAGCCAGCCGGCGCTGTGCTCGGCGAAGAGGATGTGCGCATCCGGATTGCGATCGAGCACGCCGCCGGCGACGAGCTGGGTGATCACGTCGACCGCATCGTTCATCTGCCGGGTGTAGTTGTACAGCGCGCCGCCTGGTCCCTTGAGAGCGCGGATATTGATGTCGCCGACGCCGGTGTGGAACACCAGCGGCACGCCTTGCTTGGCGGCATAGGCGAAGATCGGGTCCCAACGCGGATCGTTGTAATTGTTGAGGCCTTCCCACAAGGTCACGGCGGCATAGCCCTTGGCGATCACTCGCTTCACCTCGGCCAGGGCCAGACCGAAATCGATGCAGGGGATCATTGCCGAGGGAATCAGCCGATCCCGCAGGACTTCGGTGTAGTCCCAGGCCCAGTCGTTCCAGATGGCGCAGGCTGCGGCCTGGGCTTCCGGGTCATCGATGCGGGGGATCATGAGGCCGAGAGTGGGGAAGACCAGTTCGGCATCAACCCAATCGCGGTCCATGTCGGCGGCCCTGAGTGACAGGTCGCGCGTGCCACGCCGGGTGGTGTCGACGCTATCCTCGCTCTGTGCGGCGAAGGCTTCATCGGTCACCCCGGTCTTGTGGGTAGCGAAGTTGGGGGGGAAGTGGAGGACTACCCTGTCGCCGACGCACATCATCCGGCGGCCGTTCTCCTCGCGCATGTTGATCACATGGTCCCTGAACCGCTCGGGCATGTGCGTGGTGAACAGGTCCTTGGGCTCGGACACGTGGGCATCGCAGCTGAACACGAACGGGCGGATGGTCATGGCGAAAGATCCTTCTCCTCGGGCGACCGACTTCTGCCGGCGATAGGCCGATTTAAAACAGGTCCCTCTATCTTCGTTGATGTCCATCAAAATTCGGCGCCGGGGCACGATCGGCGGGAAAAAGCTTCCTCTTGGCTGGCGATTTCACGATGCCTTGTCCGGCGGCGGACTTGGTGCAGGGCGCCATCGCGTATCGCATATGGAAAAAATGTTCCGTCACAACGGAAGCAGCAGAGGGGGCACTTTCAAAGTCACACGTTACCGTGTACCGCCAACACCAATATCGCGTCGACGATATGCAGAGTCTGACCGGGAGGAGAATTGATATGAGGGGCAAGTGGAAGCACTATTCCGTTGCGTTCGCTGTTGGCGCGAGCGTGTTCGGACTTGCCGCGCCCGCCATGGCGCAGCAGGCAGCCGCCACTGCGGCCAGCACGGCCGACACCGATGAAGGCGCGATCGTCGTCACCGCCCGCCGCCGCGAAGAACGGTTGACCGACGTTCCGGCAGCCATTTCCGTGGTCAGCGTCGAACAGCTCAAGGCCAAGGGCATTTCCAGCCCGACCGATCTGGTCCACGCCGTGCCCTCGCTCCAGCAAAGCTCCTCGGGGTTCGGCAACTCGACGCCGCATTTCGTCATCCGCGGGCAACGCCAGCAGCTCGAATTCATCCAGTCGGACCAGTCGGTCGGCATCTATGTCGACGAAGTCGCGGTGCCGCGCCAGCAGGGCCTCAACGCCGGCCTGTTCGACATGGCCAACGTCCAGGTGCTGAAGGGCCCGCAGGGCACCCTGTTCGGCAAGAACCAGACAGCGGGCGCGATCCTGTTCACCTCGCAGGCCCCGAAGTCTGATTTCGGCGGCTATGTCTCGGCCACGCTCGGCAACTACGAAGCGCGCAAGATCGAGGGCGCAATCAACGTTCCGGTGACCGATTCCCTGCAGATCCGCGCCGCCGGCCTGCTCAATCGCCGCAACGGCTACATGTACAACCTGACCGACAAGCGCGGATACAACGACATCCATACCGACGGCTGGCGCGTTTCGGCGCGATTCGCGCCCAGCGAAGTGCCGATCGAGAACACGCTGATCGTTGCAGGTGCAACCGAGAACGAAATCGGCGCCATGCCTACCCAGCCGGCCCAGTTCCTCGGCCTGCCGGGCGTTGGGACGGCGACGCTGCTGGGCTTGTTCGGCTATCCGAGCGTGTTCAACGATCTGGCGTCGAACGCGATCAAGTCGCAGTCTCGCTCCTACGGCAAGTTCCAGACCAGCGGCGTCGGCCAGTACCAGCTGCCGGATGGCAACAACGTGGAGATCGACACCTTCTCGGTGACCAACAAGACCGAGTTCCACGTCACCGACAACATGACGGTGCGCAACATCTTCGGCTACCGCTACCTGCGCAGCTTCCAGAGCGCGAACATCGGCGGCACGGCTGGCTTCCTGCTGAAGCCAGGTACCACCGCTGCCAACGTCGATCCCCTCAATCCGTTCGCCAGCCTCGTCAGCGCGATCCCCGATCCGGTCAATGCCCCCACGACGCCGGCCCCCGCCGGAAACATCGTCTGTGGCCCGCAGTCGGGGGTCGACTGCATCCTCGCCGGCGCCTTCAATTCGATGAACTATACCAAGCAGCGGCAGATCAGCGATGAACTCAGTGTGCTGGGCAAGGCGCTTGACGGGAAGCTGGATTACATCATCGGCGGCTACTACTTCCGCGAACATGGCGATGGCGTGACCAGCAACTTCGTGCCGCTTTCCGTCGCCACCTCACGCCGTCTGGCCCAGGGCAATCCGGCCAACGAGAGCAAGGCAATATTCGGTCAGGCCACGTTCCGACCCACGCCGACCCTGTCGATCACGGGCGGCCTGCGCCAGACCTGGGATCATCGCGAACAAAACCTGCGCACCGCCACTCCCACCAAGCTGGTCTCGCGATGGGACGGCCTGATCCTGGCTGATGGTGGCGCCAATGCGAATTGCTCGCTTACTGGCGATGCAACCCATCCGGTCACCAACACGCCGACGGGGTGTTTGATCTCGGCGCAAGCCGACTTCCATCAGCTGACCTACACTGCCAGCATTGACTGGAAGCCGACGCCTGACACGCTGGTCTATGCGATCACCCGCAAGGGCTACCGCTCGGGCGGCTTCAACCAGTCGGTCACCGCCGCCGTGAACGTGGTGGAGCCGTTCCGGCCCGAAAGCGTCACCGACATCGAGATCGGGTTCAAGGGCAACTGGCGCTGGGACAACGGCATGGCTGCGGGCCTGAACATCGCCGCCTATCGCGACAAGTACAAGGACATCCAGCGCGGCGCGACCACTGTCGTGGGCAGCCGCACGGTTACCATCAACGCCGCCAACGCGACCATCAAGGGTCTGGAAGTCGAAGCCCGTTTCGAGCCCACCCCGTGGCTGGAACTGAGCGGGTTCTATTCGCTGATCGATGCCAAGTTCCAGAACTTCGAGATCCCGAACAACGGCCTGTTCCGCGATGCGGGTCTCTATCCCAATGCCGAGTTCAGCGGCGTGCCGACCGATTCCGGCGGCGCCACGATCACACTGCACACCGAACTGCCCAACAACATGGGCCGGATCGCCGCCAGCATGGACTACTATGGCCAGACCGGCTCCTGGCTGCAGGACAACAATGCCCGCGCCGCCACCATCGTAGGCGGCACAGTGGTCCCCGGGCCGCTGATCATCGCCGACTATTCCCCCGGCTACTGGCTGCTCGGCGCCAACGTCTCGTGGACCGGGGTCATGGGCAAGCCGGTCGACCTGAACTTCAACGTCCGCAACCTCAACAACAAGGTCTACTACACGGGCGGCGTGGACGGTTCGACCTCCGGCATCGGCACGGTGTCGTACTACGTGGGCGAGCCCCGCCTCTACACGTTCAATCTGACCTACCACTTCTGATCCCTCGGGACCGGACAGCAATCGAAGGGCCGCCGCGTAAGCGACGGCCCTTCTTTTTTGGCGCGCGGTCGCCTGCCCCGCCCAATCACCCATTCGCTCGGACCGCTTCATAACCAGCGAACTGTAGGTTTTCCTTGGCAGCCGCTCTGACCGGGTGCACCCTCTCGCGAGTAAGCCGCGCATCTGGCGTTCTGGGCGCGCTCGAGGGAAGGAAACCGCCATGATCCGTGACGAGCTCGATTTCACCGGAAGGGTGGCGATCGTCACCGGGGGCGCCACGGGGATCGGCTATGCCGCGGCCATGCAGCTGGGCCAGCTGGGCGCCGACGTGGTCATTGCCAGCCGCACCGAAAGCGAGCTGAACGCGGCCGCCCAGGCCATTGCCGCCGCCTCCGGCCGGCGTTGCCTGGCCGTGCCGACCAACGTCAAGAAGGAAGAGGCGGTGATTGCCCTGGTCGAACGCACCATTGCCGAGTTCGGCAGGGTCGACGTGGTGATCAACAACGCCGGCGGCACCCGCATGACCCGGCTCGAGGAGATCGACACGGCTGCCTGGAAGAACATCTACGATCTCAACATCAATTCGGCCTACTGGCTGACCCGGGAAGCCGGCCGGCACATGATTGCGCAGCGATCCGGCGCGATCGTCAACGTCTCGTCGATGGCCGGGATGAAGGGTTCGCGCGGCGGCGCGCACTATGCCTCGGCCAAGGCGGCGCTGCAGATCTTCACGGTCAACACCGCGGCCGAATGGGGGCGCTACGGCATTCGCTGCAATTGCGTGGCGCCCGGCCTGATCGCTTCGCCCCGCGCCCACGCCGCGTGGGAAGTGGCCAGGGTGCCGACCGAAGAGATGTGCCGCAATATCCCGCTGCGCCGGACCGGTACCCCTGACGAGCTGGCCAACATGCTGGTGTTCTTCGCCAGTGATGCGGCCTCCTACATCACGGGGCAGGTGATCGCGGTTGATGGCGGCCCCCAGGTCGGCGGCATTCCACTGGACTGACAATGCTTACAGTTAATTGACTCGAATCGCCTGTTGGAGTCATGATCCACTTCCGGAGGGGGCGAGGAGGAGGCAGCCCCATGGAAGACGATCGCGCTTATTTCGAACGTCGCCTGAAGGAAGAGCTCACCCGGGCAAGCGGCATGGCCGACGAAGGCCTGCGGGCATTGCACCGGCGGTGGGCCGCGCTTTACCGCGAACGGCTGGCGCGGCTGCCGCGACGCCGACCGGTCGACTTGCCGAAGGACAGCCGTGCTCCCTCCCCGACACCGGGCCGCGCCTGTCGGATCGTGGAACGCTTGTAATCTCGGCCTGACGGAGGTTCATGTCGCGCGCCTGTGGGCGTCGGCGGAGCTATTCCTGGACCCGGTCAGCATGTCGGCTCCATTGCCGGAACCCACCTGACTGTACGCGTCTTCTGACCGGCAATCCGCAGCGTGAATCGTTGCTTGGTTTCATTATTTTTCAGCCAATTAGCCATCTTAACCCGCCGCTACCGGGGCACCAGCGCTCCTCAACTGCTCCGCGTCGAAACCATGTTGCCTAACGTGCGGGCAAGCAGTCGCGCTTAGTCTGTATTGACCAGATTCTCGCGGGGGCCTTCCGATGGAGACCATCACCATCGATGGCGTGGACGAACACGCGTTCCGCCACTCGGTCGAAGACATGTTGCGCTACGACAACGTCGATGAGGCGACGGAGAAGCTGCGCGCCTTGCTGGAGCCCTATGCCGGGCCCGGGGGGCCGCTGCCTGCCCGCTTCCTCGCCGTGACCGCCGCCGACGTGGAGATCACCGGATGGGACCGCTTGGCCAGCCGCCTCGGAAGCTACGACCGGCCTCAATTTCCGATCTCGGCCATCGGCGTCGTCCTCTCCGACGCCCGGGTGCTCGGCGGCCCCGGCCCCAAGGACGGCC
>Ga0070669_100000095_pt1 | contig 86930 bp, 93 predicted proteins | sample KBSS53metaG_FD_64680 | JGI IMG/M metagenome (GOLD analysis project Ga0070669, IMG submission 64680) | Switchgrass rhizosphere microbial communities from Kellogg Biological Station, Michigan, USA - KBS S5-3 metaG | ecosystem: Host-associated > Plants > Roots > Rhizosphere > Soil ...
ATCACGCGCCACTCGAAATCGGTCAGATCATATCGGCTCATGCCGATGCTGAATCAGCTTTCGGTCCGAGATGGAAGGCGGCATCAATTGGCCAGAGGTGAGACGATGAAGGTGACAGGATTAAACCATATCACGCTGGCAGTCGCCGACGTTGAAAGAGCACTGGTCTTCTACCGCGACCTGCTCGGCCTGAACGTCCGTGCTGTTTGGTCAAAAGGTGCCTACCTCGAAGTTGGGTCGCTCTGGCTTTGCCTGTCCCATGATAGCGAGACGAGGGCATCACCACATCCGGATTATACTCACCTCGCCTTCAGCGTTTCAGAGGCAGATTACTGTGATCTCAGCAAGCGCTTAGTCGCCGAGTGCGTTGTGTGGAAGGACGACAACAGCGAAGGGGCGTCCACCTACTTTCTCGATCCAGACGGGCATAAGCTGGAAATCCACATAGGATCGCTCGAAACGAGGCTGGCTCACTATCGCCAGCACCCGTCCAAAGGGGTGACGATTTTCGACTGACGAAACGCGGGCCCGTTTATGGGTTCACGACCTAGAACTGGCTTTCGCTCTTGGGGTCGTCAGCTTGACCGAGCAACAACCTCTCCTTTTGAGCGGTTCTGGACGTTGAGATCACATGGTCCACACCGTCAATGGTGATCGCCAACGTGCCCTGCTCGGTGGTTTCGATGAAGCCCTTGGCTCTCAGATACCAGAAATGAAATTCGAGATGGTCATAGGAGGAGCCCAACAGCTCTTGGAACATATATTGCCCCACCCCGGCATCGTTGGGATGTTCTCGTCTCCTCCTATAGAGGTGGAGCAGAATTTTGGCATGCATGTCCGCGTCTGAGAGCGCTGCTCGTTCAAAATCATCCGCCTGCTTCTCTGGCGCGAACTTGAAGTTGGTGGTGGCGCTGTACAATCGATTGTACCTAGCGCGCTGGTCGGCATCTCTGAGAAGCCGATACGCCTCGATCACCTCATTCAGTTTCGCGACATTGGCGGTGTCGGCGTGATCGGGATGATACAGCTTCGCGAGGTGACGATACGCGGCTTCCAGGGCTTTTGCGCTGCAGTTCGGATCAACCTGCAATGTGTCGTAATAATCAACAAAGCCTTCGCTCATCGTAACCTGGCCTGGTTTTCCTTGCTAGAAACTCTATCGCACTAACCTTAAATTACCCTCAAGATCAGGGTAGTCGCACCTCGGCCGTCGGCGGTGGAGCGAAGTCTCAGATGATCACATTGACCCTTGGCGATCGCAGCAAGGGATCAGCGTCGTCAACTCGCCGAGGCGTAAGCGAGATAACAGGCGTTATGCTTCTCGCATATCCAACCGAAGTTAAAACGCTCAGCCCTTCGGAGTTAATCTGTTCACGCGCGACCGCGCGGGCGGACCTTCCATCAGTTGTCGGCGCTTGGCACGTTGGTTCCGAGCCTTGAGCCTAAGGGTGTGCTCGGCCTTCTGCGCCATCGCATCCCACACTTCGGCGGATCGCAAATGGCGGACACGCTCGTGCGGCAGCCGCGTCTGCTCCGCCATAGCCCGTTCCGCATCAGCACGCGCACGATAGAATTGAGCCTGATCGAGCTTCATGGCCTTAAGGTAAGCTAAGTAGAATGAAATTTGCGTGAAAATTCCAGCAAAGCTCAGCGTTGCGCTATTCTGAAACAGGCCGCCAAAATTTATATAACCTGAAATAATGCCTCTACCTGCCCCTCATCAGTTCAAGCACCCTTCAAATAAAGTTATTTCCGGTGAAATTGCTTCCATGCCTTTATTCGCGTTAACCATGTTATAATATTGCGTTTATTGGCGCGCGGGTAAAGATTTTGGCCGCCGCAGCGAGTCGGTATGGCAGACTATGGGGTCGTTGCCGGGGCTCGCTCGTTACGGCACCGTTCGCTGCAATCATCCACATGCTCAGCATTGCCGCCACGCCCGCCGGGCGGGCTGATCGCTGCCTGACGCAATCCGGCTTGGCTATGCCTAGGAAGCGGCCGAGTAACGGCGACGGCGCATCGTTGCCCCGACAGCGCCGAACCCCGCGATCATTAGCGCCCAGCTCGCGGGCTCGGGAACCGCATTCACTTTGGACACGTCGAAGGTGAACGCGGGAAGCGCGGAATTGCTGGTCAGTTCGAAGCGGCTATCGGTGCCGGTATAGAGGCTGTCCGTCTCCCCGCGGTCAAGCCAATCGGTGGTGGAGACGAAGAAATCCGGGATGGTATATTGGAACGAAAAGCCCGTGAGGCCGGCCGGGATATTGAAATCGACGAAGAATTTAACAAAGCCGTTATCGCCGCCGATCATATGGCCGCCCGGATCGTACACGTCGAAATGGAAGTCCTGGGAGCCCAGAAGCTCCAGATCATTCGTAAGGGCTGAGGCAAAGGAGACATGGGCATTGAAGGTGCCGGGCGCGTCAATGTGGACGATGTCAACCGGAAGGCTGGCGTTTGGATGTTCACAGGATGCGAAGCCCCCGGGCAAATTCGCGGAGCACTGTAGTTCAACAGCCCCAGCCGGTACCGGCGCCAACATCCCGACAAGAAAAGCCACTGCGACTCGCATGCCCCTCTCCCTTGTTAACCAAAAGTGATCATGCGCTCATGAGCGGGAGAGTCGAGTCAGTCCCTCCATTTTGGAGCAAAAGCGACATCGCGTGCGCAAGCGACATTTGCCTGATCCGTTTGACGGATGTGCGACAACTTGTCTGATCGCGGTTGCCGGTGCAACAGGCGGCCTGCCGACGGCTGCCTGAGGCATCCGGCTTTGCTATGCCTACGAAACGGCCCAGTGACGGCGACGGCGCATCGTTGCCCCGACAGCGCCAAAACCGGCGATCATCATCGCCCAGCTGGCCGGTTCGGGAACGGCTCCGCCGATCTCGCTGAAGGTCGATCCCGCATAATCCCAGCTGATGTTGAAGCCTGGCGTCGTGTAGGTTGACAAATAAAGCCCATGCCCGTCGAAGATCTTATCGCCCGGGCCGATCTGCGCCGTCGTTGCCACGCCCGCCTGCATGGCGGGACGGCTATCGCCATCGGGCGCAAAGGCAAAACGCAGGCCTGTGATCTTCCCGTTCTCGAAGGCAATGGCTGGCCCATTGGAGATGTCGTCGACTGAGGCCCAGGTCATGTTGGGGCCATCGATCCTGAAATAGAAAGGGCCGGTTGTCGGCCATGGTGCAACGATGTAATGATCCGCGAAGCCGGTATACGGATCATAGTTTGTGTTCAGAAATTCGTCACTAAGGCGCGCCGTCAAGGTCAACACGTCCCCCACCTTCAGCTTAGGATCGTTGAAGCTCGTGTCGATCTGGCTTGTAAGTGTTCCGTGGATCTCGGCAAAATAGGTCGCCGCATTGGCAGAGGATGCCACCACCGCCGCAAGCAAAGCTACTACGAATCGCATGCCACTCTCCCTTGTTAACCAAAATGATCATGCGCCAGCAGTCGGAATAGTCGAGAGCATCGCTCCATTTTGGATGAAAAGCGACATTGCTTCACCGCCAGGACCGCAAGCTGTTGGAGCGGAGGGCTGCGGGATTCTCAATAAACGTTGAGCAGACCTGTCACAATGATTGTGATATGCAAAGTTCACTCCGGCGCGAATCGATTTTGCCGCTGTCCTGCTCAGTTGATGCGCCGCGCGGCAAACGTGGAGATCCTGCGATGAAACGCTTCAGACTTTGGACCGGCTCAATTGCGCTTTCTGTCGCGGCATTAGCCTGTGGGCCGTCGCCGGCTGCGGTGCTCGTAGATTTCAGTGGCCACACGAACAATCAATTGATTGGCAACACCTATGCTTCAATTGGCCTAACCTTCTCAGGCGCAATATTCTCCCAGTGTGGCGGTGGCTGCCCGCCGCCCAACCCGGAGTCCGGCTGGTCCGCCGTTGGCCCCAGCTACCTGTTTTCGGCCTTTTTCACGGTTCCTCAGACCGACATTTCCTTCCAAGCCGTAAGTTTCTCGAGCACGCTCGCTCGGGCGTACGACATCAACAATAATTTGGTGGCCAGCGTGAGAGACGACGAAACTTTCCCGCTCAGCAATCGGGTGAACCATCTAACCGGCACAGGGATCACCAGTATAGTGTTCAGCTCCGGCATAAGCGGGTGGACCCCTGGCATCGCCAATCTCACCTTCAATGGCGAGGTACCCGAGCCCGCCTCCTGGGCTATGATGGTCATGGGTTTCGGCTTGGTCGGAACTCTGATGCGTCGTCGCGCGAAGGTTAGGGACGTGCCGAGCGTTTCACGGAGTTGGTTTGCACGCGCTCGATAGTCGTTGAGGTCTGCATCGCTCACTGTGCGCGGGCGCGGCCGGCAAGTTCGGCAAGGATGAGCCCTGGCCCGAATGGGTGAGCCGCGAGGATCTATTGATGGAAGGATTGATCGAATAAGACGACGCGCATTGGGATGAATATGTGAAGAATGTTGCCGAGATGAAGCGGAAGGCGGAGAAGCCGGAGTGAGCCAGCCAAGCACCGGTTGGTTTTTCGTGGCTTTCGCGGCATTCTCAGCCGTTGGTTATTTTCATCTATTCAAGGTCCTTGCCTATGCGCTGGGGACCGCGATGCTCCTCAGGTTAGTCCTTGGCGCCGCCCTGTGGGCGCTCCCATTTTCTGGCTTCGAGCCTGGCTGGGCTCCCGTTAGCGCCGTTTCCAGCTCCGCCACGGTTGCCCGCACATAGAAATGCGTTCCGTCCGTGACCTTGATAGCAGTCTCGTTCGCTCGGTCGGCTCTCTGGATGGAGATGATGGCAGCGGCCCGGATAAGGACCGCGTCGCCTTCCGTGGTAATTGGCTTGATGAAGCCGGGTGCCGGGGTTTCGATTAGGTTAAACATGGATAATCCCGCCGTTAAGCGCCGCTAGTTCCTCCCGCGTTTGCGCAAGGACCGGCCGTGTGGACGACATGGCCGTTCACCATCTTGTAGGCGTACCAATTTAAAAATCTGTTATTGCCGCAGCCGTTTTCGGCGCCCTGCACGATAAAACGCTACACGCGACCCATAATGGTCCATTTTGAACCTTTTTGGCCATGCGTTTTTCTACAGCTTTATTGTTCCGGGAGGACAACGATATAGTCGTGCCGCAATGGTCCCGATTCTGAACTCGGGCGTCCACCGCCTTGCGCATCGCTTCGGCTTGCAACGCGATCCAGGCCGACCCGCCGGCCGATGGAGGAGTTCATTGGCCAGTATCGGGAGCTGACGGCGCCACGGGCCGGGGCGCACTGTCGGGGAGATTACGTGGCGATTGCGTAGTTACCACGGCCCGTGCATCATCGGCGCCAGCTCGTGGAACGGTTAAAAGTGAGTTAGTGTTTTGCCGCTGTTAGCGAAGGGCAGCAGTGGCACTGATGGACGAGGAACCGTTTATCGACATCGAGCACGTTCAGGAAGAAGTGCACGCGAGTATGGATCGGGCGAGGGAACTGCTCTGCGAAGCCAAGCTGGAGCTCCGCCAACGGTCTCCTTCTTCGGCTTTTGATCCTCTGGCTTCTACGTCACCAGCTTCCCAACCTCCGCCTGAACCGCTCCGGATCGTCGTCCGTCTTTAGCTCGCGGGCGGCTTTGGGGTGCCTGCCGCATGTTCCAGGCGTTCGAGCAGGTGATCGAAGAGAAGCGGCGGCATGCGAATGGATGCGCCGCAAGCGGCAATGCACGATCCGGGATTGAGGCCGTCCGCGCGCATGACTCATCGACAGGAGCGGCGCGCGGAACTGCCAGTCGCAAGGGCTGTAGATCCGAGCGGAGCTCCACACGCAGTGGATCGGGGCGCCGAGAGAATATGGGATGATGACAAGGATTATTTCGGCGCTGGCGCTCTCAAGCGGGTTGCTCCTTTCGGCTTGCAACACGATTCGCGGCGCGGGCAAAGACATCAAATCCGTGGGCGAATGCGCCGACGGCAAGCCCGGAAACTGCTAATCGCGAGCTAATCGAGGCGGGAGGTCCCGAAGCGACCTCCCGGCTCGTAGGCTGACGGTACACGACAGGCCAGCCCGTCCGCGAACATAGCCATTTCCCATTTACGAATGATGAGGGCGCCGTTCAGCGCGGAGCCATTTAAGCGCTAGTCAACCAAGACCGTGTGGATGCCTAAATCATTCACGTGATGATGATGCTCAGGCCGGGCTTTGTGTCGCCACGAGCAGCGAACCGGGGACTTCGCCCACTAAGATTCGCTTATCCACGATGGTTTTCCAGTTTTCATGGTCTGCACTGGCCTCGATCTTAAGCGTACTAGGACCTTGAATGTCTATGTTAAATTGCGGAGTGTGAAACCCTAGGGCTTCCGACGTGTCGGTTATCGCATAGCCTATGCCTAGCTCGCCCAGTCGCGTGTCGTTAACGCTGATCCTAATAGACAGCCTGTGCTCTCCAGGCTTGGAAAAAAGCGCCTCACCATAAAGCGAAACCGCCAGTTGCGCGGGCGTTTGGGACACTACGATGTTTGCAGAATAAACCCCAATGAGGATAAACTTGTTGCTTTTCTCCACCCTAACATCGTCGCACAGGATCACGTTTTTAAGATCGATGGGGCCGACCTTCATATCGTCGATTCCAGCGCGCTATTGCCAGTTTGGGGAGCTAAACGCCCGCCCTCACCGATCATCCCACCGCGCGGCTCAACATAGAATCTATTGTGCGTTGGCGCGGAGGATTGGCCTACCTGGATCCTCCCGGCTTCGATGTGCTCAAACGTTTCGGTGATCGTATCGGGCTGCAGGTCACGTTCCGACATGGCGTTCGCGAAAGAAAAAAACCGAGGATAATCGGTGAATCGAACGATCAGTGCGATATCGTTCGCACATGCTACATCGAGAAGCGTTTGAACTGTGACTTTGCCATATTCCTCGTTTTCAAGCCGGGAGATTACACTCTGTGGCTTACCTACCTTGGCGGCGAACGCAGCTTGAGACATTCCGAACTTGGTCCGGATCGCGTGAATTTGATAAGCGATACCGGCCTTGACCGTGCCTTGTAGGTACTCGTCGCGATAGTCTTTGCTGAGAAAGCGTTTAAGGCGTTTGTGGTCTAGCACAGGGCGTTGTCTCCAATGAGCCGATTTCGATTGCTTTTCGCCGATCTCGGCTGGTCTCCATTATATTCGCAGGTTTGTATGTGTTGCCTTTATGGTGGCCGAGTCCCGTAACGGTGAACTCTTGGCTCCCGCTGAAATATCCGAATACACGGTACGCGATATTGGTTTGAACCAAGATTTCCCAAAGGTCCGGGGAGCCGCCTTTGAGCTTCTTCGCATATGGGGATCTCCATTCGGCCTGCGGCCGTTGCTCTAGGATGTCGAAGACGGAGTCATGCTTCGCCTGATCTCGCTTAGTTAGGGTATCGAACCACCTCTGCCAGTCGTTTGGGTCCTTCGAACCATAGCATCGGTATGTCCAACCAGCCATAGCAATTTTGCGATAAACCCCTTAATATATCGTTACAGAGAAGTGCACGCTTTTGCGCGCTACCGCTCACCTCACCAACGCACTCTGCGTCTCACTCCGGGGCGACCTTGAGCCATTGTCAGATAGCAATAAATTTGGGGCTGTACATCCCTTGGCTTCGTTAGCAAGCAATCTAGTCCGCTCAATCACCGCCATACACCCCTTCTCCACCCCTCCGGGAGTGTACATTAAATCGCATTCCCGCGCGGGGTCAGTCGCTTGTCGATCCAAAGCCCTGCCGTAACATCCGTAGCATCTGATGGGCCATTGGTCGCTCGATACCACGCGTCCCCATTGGACTGTCGAGAAGTATGAAGCAAATCAACATTCTCCCCTCAAATCTCCCCCTTTTCCGCAGTCCTTGAGGACGCGGCGGACGGCGGCGTTATCCTAGGAGGAAACGGGGCAATCATTCCGCACTTGCTTCCAGGCAATGAAGTTGTGGCTCTGGGTGCCATATGCGATAGCGCCGCCGGAATAAAAGGACAGCAATTGGCGATGGGAGCTCTGACCTACATCTTTGGATTTGTGTTGAATTGGGCCGCAGCCAGCGTAGCCGCGGCTTTGATTGCGCTTGTTTCCCTGATGTTGCCTGCACGCCGTACGCAGATTGGTGATAGCAAAAACCCTCCTTCGAATCGCAAAAGAGCAATTCTCGTCTTTATCTGCGTGTGGTTGCTTCTCATGCTTTATGGCTGCATCGAGATGTTCCGCACACATCATGATGAGATGGACAGGACGGAAAGCGCGCGTCTTGTCACCGGACTTATCGATCGCGAGGATCAAATCATTCATGCCGAGCACGTCTCGAAGGGCGACATGGCGCAAACCTACTTGATGGTTCGGACGACGGCACCGGACGTCGAGCATTTTGTGAGTACCCGACATATCGCGCCGTTCAAGTACGATGCGCACTCGGCGAGAGATCGCGGTTGGCCCGTGCCTCAATGGTGGCCAGCTAAGCCGTGCAGGGATGGCGTGACATATCAAGCGGACCCATTTGCAAGCGCGCCATCTGCGCCAGACGATGTGATCAACTGGTGTCCGACCGAACAACTGGCCTATGTTCAGCACTTTGACTATTGATCAACTATTTGCTGCAATCGCCCTCCCCCCTCAAATCTCCCCCATCTTGCGCAGGTCCTTGAGGACGCGGCGGGCGGCGGTGCGGTCCTGGAAGTTGCAGGCGCGGACGAGCTGGCCCAGCGTGCACGGCCCATGCTTGCGCCAATAGCTGAGCACCTGCGCGCGGCGCACGGTGAGCTGGCCCGGCGGGCGGCCGCGAAATCAACGGAAAGTTGATGAACGCGCAAACTTGATCACATTCCGCCTCAGCCTATCGAGACGTTCAGCGCCCGCTCGACCAGCAGGCGGCCCCGAATATCTGCCCGTCCGTCAGTCGATTGCGCCAGCCTGAACAGTGCGAAATCTTCCTCGTAAATGAGCGCGAGTTTATCGAGCGTGGCATCGCTGAGCGTAATTGGGCAGGGACGGCTTCTGTTCAGATGCGGTATGTGTTTGACTCCTAACCGCTTCATGAGATTTTCGCTTAGCCCCGTCGCATCCGTCAGCGGATAAAGCTGATCCACGAGCAAGCGGCCCCCTGCGTCCAGCACATAATCGACTTGCTTCCTGAACGTTAGGGAAAACCCGAAGCGGTCCCTATTCTCCAGCAGGAAATCGACGAATTCGTTGAGCGAATCGGTTGAACAAAATTTCGCTCGCTCATATCGGCTTGCCAGCATGATGTCCGAACCGCCGGACATGACGAACCTATAAGCCGATACGAAGCGCTCGATCGGGTGTCGGACAACCGCGAAGCTTTGTACGTCCCCCAACTGGGTTCCCATGACCCGTTGATAAAAATCCGCTGTGAAATGGGGGAGGTTTCTGTCGTAGAGCAGTGCGCAGATCGATGTGCCGGCGGTCTTGGGAATATGGATGAAGAGAACGCCGGCGCGGTGGATGTCGTTTATGGTCGCGCTAGCAATAAGACGAATCCAGATTGGTCGAATCATCCTGATGCTGGAGGTCGCCATCACCATCTTGACGATCAGATGGCGAATGAAGTCCTTTACCAACAACAGCTTCTCCGGAAGGAAGCGCCAATCGATCGGATATGGCCGAAATTTGCCGTTTCGGTACATGGTTTCGACCTTGGAGGTCGGGATATTTATCGTCCCCGGATTCGCCGGTTTTTCCACAAGCCCGGAACGGGCTACGGAAGCAAACCCTCTGAGCAGCATGAAATTGATAATCGTGGAGCAGAACAGACAAAGTGCTCCAGCAATATACTGGTCGTCTGTAAGCGAATAGAAAAACCAAAGGAGGAAAACGGCAACCACGTATCCTATAACGTAGGCCAAGACGAACCCAACGGGATCGAGCCTTCGATCCCTCAAGGCAATATATTGGTACGAATAAAAATTGAAACAAAGGCCAATAAGCCTTCCTACCAGCTGCGCTAGATACAGGTTTGCGCCGAGATATATGAGCCCGGCATAGAGCGAATATCCAAAAACGGTATTGAGTACGCCCACCGAGAGAAACGATACGATAGCGCCCAATGTCCTGCCGTGAGGTGCATTCACTGAAAGGATTTTGATCATGCTAAGAGAAGTCGTATCCACTGCCTCGAACGGTAAAATAACCTCGTCTACCTTTGCACTTGATGTCGTGTAAGTACGGGTAAAGTTGGTGGGTGGGGTCATTTACCAAGTAGAAAACTCCGCTCTACGCTGCTGCGAAAAACGTATGATGTTAGCTCGCGCGTAGCAAGGGGCAAAGGTTCCTATGTCATTGCGGATTGGCGATAAGTCGGCAGTCACGCTCTTCGTACGTGACGCCCCTAAACGGTCCGGCGTCTGTTCTCTCCAGCTCATTGCAGACGTAAGCGAACCAGAAGTGCAGACAGTCCGGTATTCACCTCCAACCCGAGTTCCACCACCCTGGGATGGCTTCGGAGCGAGCGGCGCCACGGCTCAGCAGTGCTGGAGTCCTTATATAGCGATTCTTCCCACCGCCGGGCGTGTACACTAAAGCGTAATCGACATTCTCCCCTCAAATCTCCCCCATCTTGCGTAGGTCCTTGAGGACGCGGCGGGCGGCGGTGCGGTCTTGGAAGTTGCAGGCGCGGACGAGCTGGCCGAGCGTGCAGGGGCCGTGCTTGCGCCAATAGCTGAGCACCTGCGCGCGGCGCACGGTGATCTGGCCCGGCGGGCGGCCGCGGCGGCTCACGCCCCCCGCCCCGTGCTGTTCGCGGGGCCATGATCCGGCACACTTCCCGCGCTGTTCGCCCCGCTATGATCCGGCACGCCACCGCCGCCGTTCGCGGGGCCAGAATGCGGCGCGGGCCCGGCGCGATCGGCAGGGCCGGCGCCCGCCGCGCTCGCCGCACCCCTGTCCCTGCCCTCCGCCATCGCGGCCCCGGCGGGCGGGGCGCAGCGCAGGCGGGCGGCGTCGCGTTCGGCTTCGCGGGCATCATCCTCGCGGCCGATCTTGCGGTAGAGCGCGGCGCGTTCGATCAGCGCGCGGATGCTGCCCTCGCGCGTCACCCGCCCGTCCGCCGTCACCGGCAGCGGCGTTCGCACGGGCGCACCCGCCGCCCGCTGCGCCGCCGGATGCGCGCCGCGCCCTGCCCCATAGCCGCCGCGCCAGCTTTCGCCGTGCGGCTCCGGCCGCCCGCGCCCCCAGCGATCCGCCCGCGTCACCGCGAACAGGCCGCGCCAGGCCCGGAGCGTCGATTGATCGAGCACCGCGCCCGGATCCTCGCCGGCGTCGCGCAGCCGCTCGAGCTCGGCGACGGCGAGCCGCTTGGCGCGATCGGTGAGCTTGTGGCCGGTCTCGCGCCGCATCTCGACGAACGCCTCCCACGGCTCGGCCGGAACCCAGCCGGGGAGCGCGAACCGCGCCTGCGCCTTGCCCCGCGCCCGTCGTGCGGCGCTGGGTGCGGCTGCTGCATCGCTGCGGGTGGGCGCGGCCTCCACTTCCTCGCCGCCGCTGGCGATGGGGACGGCATCCCCCTCCCCTCCGCTTGCTGCGAGTGGCCTTCGGGCCTGCCTAGAAGGCATATCGAGAAACGGTGGCTCAGCGGCTTTCTCGACCTCGGTTCTCGACAAGCTCGAACCGGCTCGAAACGAACGGGTGATGATCAAGGCAGGCTCCTCTGAAGACGAAGAAGTCGAAGCGGCGTCCCGGCTTGGCGGCGGGAGCGAAGCGGCACGCGCAGGCATCCCCTCCCCCGCATCCCCATCATCGAAACCCCGCGCGGAATCAGAGTCTTGGGGGTTCCCTGAAGGTTCGGGCGCAGCTTTTGCGGGGGCGCGGCGCGGATGCTGCGGGGGCGCCACATCTGCGGGGGCGCGGAGCTTGCTGGGATCGAGCCGGTAGAGCGGGGTCGGCCCGCGCTGGCGCTCCACCGTGAAATAGCCCGCCTCGCGCAGCCATTTGAGCGCGGCCTGCACGGTGCGTTCCGATTTGGAGGTCTTGCGGCAGATGCGCGCGACGCTGGGCCAGCACGCGCCTTCCGCATTGGCATGATCGCACAGGCACATCAGCACCATCTTTTCGGTGCTGCCGATCTCCAGATCCCAGGCGGCGGCGAGCAGCGCGATGCTCATAGTTCGCGCAGCTCCGTCTCCGGATAGAGCGCACGGAAGAGCGCGGCGCGCAGGCCCTGCGCCTCGCGATCGCTGCCCTTGGGCGCATGGCGGGCGCTTTCGCAGACGATCCTGCCGCAGCGCGTGCGGTAGCGGAAATCGGGGCGATAGCCGATGCGGCGGCCGTTCAGCGCGACGATCGGCGCGCCGTTGATGTGAAACCAGTAATGCGGGCGGATTTCGAGCTGGCTGATCTCGCCCGCGCGCTCGAGCAGGTGGAGCGCATCGCAACGCCGCGCCGTGCGCACGCTCTCGTGCCGGTGGCCCTGGCGGCAACCGCTGTTGCGCGCGCCCTTGGCAGGAGGAGGCCGGCTCGGGGCACGCACGCCGCTCATCCCTTCGCGTTGCGCGGGAAGCCGATCGCCGCCACCGCCGAATCCGGATGATATTTGCGATGATAGGCCACGAGCGCGCGCAGCAGCCGGGCCGAGCCCAGCTCAGCCGCCTTGCGCTCAGCCGCGACCGCGCCGAGGATCGCATCGCCCTCATTCTCCTGCGGCGTGCGGGCGCCGGTCTTCGCGGGCGCGGGGCGTGGCGCGGAGTGTTGTTGCGGCCGGATCATTCCGATTTCCCGAGCTGATATTCGGCGGCAAGCTCGGCGGCGGCAAAGCTCGCCTTGCGCGAAAGCGTGAACGGCACCGGCCCGATCGTGCCATCGGCGTTGAGCAGCCGGAATTTGCGGTCCCAGATGACGATCCGCGCGCCGGGCGGGATCAGCGTGCAGGCCGCGAGTGTGTGGGCGTGGGGGTGGAGCGTGCTCATACCGCGCGCGCCGCTGACGCCGCCGTCGGCACCGAAACCGTCATCATGTCGATCATGCTGCCTCCTGCTGCCGCGCTTCAGGGGCGAAGCGCGCGTTCGATTGCGTGCGTCTCCGCGCCGGCTAATCCCACCAAGGTCCGCCGCCCTCCTCGCGGACATTGCGGCACGCCCAGGCGATGCCGATGATCGCGAGCGTGCTGGCCGCGAACGTCCCGGCGATCAGCCACAAGGCTGCGGCCGCGCTCATGCGGCCACCGCGCAGGTCCAATCCTGCGGATCGATGATGTGCTTCGCGCTGCGCATGACTCGATGTTACGTTTTACGTAATGTCTGTGCAAGCGATTTTATTACGATCTTCGTTATAGACGTCCCATCAGGGCCCGATCACCCTTGCGCCATGCTGCCGAAGATGGATCTGCTCCGCGCGATCGAACGGCGCGCCGGATCGCGCGCGAACATGGCGCGCGCGCTCGGCCTCGCCGCGCCGCGCATCACTGAGATGTTCAAGGGCGAGCGCGATCTCAGCTATGATGAGGCGGCCGCGCTGATCGACGCGTTCGGCGTCGAGGAGCCGCTACCGGCCGCGGAGGGCAGCGCGGTTAATGACGCGCTGTTGAAGCCGGTGCTGGCGGCCGTCCTGCGATATGCACCGCGAGCTGAAACGGACGCGCTAGCAGACACTCTTGCGCAAGCTGTTCTTGAGCTGATTGCATTTGTGCAAAGCGATCCTGCCATGCTGGCCAAGCCGGGGATGATCGAGGGGGCCGTTCGTCTCGCAATGTCGCGACCTCGCGGCGAACGCCCGCAAGCATGAATGTGAGCAGCGCGCAACCAAGCTCGCACGGCGCGCAGCCGGCCCCGCACGCTGGCTGCCCCAACGCGACATCTGCCATCGAATCACCCTTCCTTGTTCCGTTTTTGTTCTCGTAGGAAAATTCCTACGCGACAAGTATTTTCTTAGGGCGACCCTATCGTTCCCATCCGCAATGTTGCCGCGCCACGTTGAGGAGTGGTGAGCAGGGTCAGTTAGTTAGGCCGGTTAACGGCGATTTTCCGGTGGATAAAGTAGATGCCTCAAAACGCTCGTGCCGAGCGGTGAACCAGTGGCGCGCCGCTGCGTTTTACGCCCATCGATTCCATCCTTCGCCACCCCCAGCGCGCCGCCGAGCGTGCCAGGGCTGCCAGCGAGCGCGCCTTCCGCAATGATGCTGAGCAGGCGCGAGCGGATCATGCGCTCGCACGAACAGGCCGAGCGCACCACCCGTGTGCTTGCGAAGCGGTCCGCTCCGGAAAAAGCCGACCACGGAGGCCCGCCTCAGCGCTGAGCGCCTGCAGCCCCGCCGCAGGCTGATGCCGATCGGACCGGTCGTCGCTATCTGAGAGACATGGATGCCAGCCGATGCTGGCGAACGACAGGCAGCGGCTATGCTGCGTCCAGCTCGACATGGGAGCGGCCGCGCTGACCGCGCCGCCGCATCGCGCCGCCCACTATGCCGAAGCCAGCGATCATCATCATCCATGATGCGGGCTCGGGAACGGCGGTCACGCTCGAGTGCCCGAAATCCCACACGCCGCGGAAGCCCGGTGTCTTATACTGGTTGATTGGATTGGTGCCGCTGTTGTCGATCAGGAAATTAGCGCTTAGTTTCGCGGGCGTATAGGTCGCATGCGCCACCGGCTGCCCGTTGCCATCGAGCGTAACATAGCGCTCGCCCGTCCCCGGTTCGGAGCCGAGCGTCAGTGTCGGCGGACCACTCCCATCGCCGCTATACATATAGCCGGACAAGCCGACGACCTTCGAACCGCTGAACAAGATGATCGGCCGTCCAAAATAAAAGTTCGGGCCGCCGATCGCCGATTCATCAACGAAATAGAAAGGGAAGCCGTCCAGTTCATCGTAACGCGTCGTCCAGGTCAATCCCGGCGCGTCGATCCGGAAAAATGTGCGCCCGGTCGTTTCGAGTGCGGTCCCTTGAAAAACGCCTGACTTATCCTCTTCAGAGAAATAGGGGCTGATCACCTGATAGCCGAAGCTCGGCACATTTTCCACGTAGCGGCTATCGAAGCGCATCGTCACGGTCACCTTGCTGCCGACCGCCAGATTGGCATCGCTGCCGGGCGCGAGCTGTTCGGTAAGCGTACCGTCCACTGTGATTTGATAGAGCTTGGCTGAAGCGGGGGCGGCCGCCAGCACGCCGATGATAAGGCACAATGCCAATCGCATAGCCGTTTCCTTTCCAATCGCTTCCGCCTTGTCCCGAGACAAGACTACACCGCTGACGCCTACATCGAACCTGCCGACCTTGGCGCACGCCGCCGCATCGCCGCGCCGACCATGCCGAAGCCAGCGATCATCATCATCCACACCGCCGGTTCGGGAATGCGGTTGGTGAAGGCAGAATAGCGGATATTGTCGATGCTGAACGGGGCGCGGCCCGGCCCGTCGACGATCATGCCGAAATCGCCATTGGTAGTGGTACCGAACTTCACCGTGCTCCAGCCGCCGGTGGGAATGGTGGCGATCACCGTGTGGCCTACTCCGCCACCGCTCGCCTTGAACACCGTGCCACCATTTTGCGACAGGAAATCGATCGAATGGATCGTCGAGGTCGTCACCTCCCCCTCGCCCGGCTTGTAGTCCCAGCCGTTGCCAATGCTAAGATTGTGCTGGCCGAGCACCGCATAGCCGTCCTTGAGCGCCCAGGCATCTTTCTGGCTGTTGAAGAGCTCGAGATATTTGTTCCCGGCATCTTCCTCCACCACGCCGTGCAGTTCCAGGAAGGGACGCGGCTGTCCGATCCCACCGACCGGCGGCCACGTGCTGAAATCGATCACGTCTCCGACGTTGAACTCATCGAAGGTTTCGACCGCGTTCTTGACCCCACCTAGAAAAGCATTGGTGGCAAGCGCGGGCGAAGCGGCAAGGCCGGAGGTAAGCAACGCAAAAGCAACGAATCGCATGATCAGCTCCTCGTTAACCAGACCGATCTGGCGCGGCGGGTGCGGCCCGTCCAGTAGACCGATCCATTATGGAATGAATCAATTGGAGCACCGCCCTCGGCGCCCCCGCGCTTAGCGCGCCTCGAGCGGGATCAGGCGCCGCCCCCGCATCGCTCCGCCGACCAGCCCGAAGCCGGCGATCATCATCATCCAGCTCGCAGGCTCGGGAATTTTTGTGGTGATCGCCGAATAGCGGATATTATCGATCTTGAAGGGAGCCAGACCAGGGCCGTTGAAGCGATACGCCGCGTCGTCATCCGTTTGATTGAAAGCGACGGTATGCCAGCCGCCGGCGGGGATGATGGCGAAGGGCGTTCCCTTCAGGTAGTCCTGCCCGCTGTTGAAAATCCCGCCGCCGTTTTGAGATAGCACGTCGATCGAGAATATGGTGGATTTCGTATCCAAACCAGCCTTGGGATTTGGATCGTTGCCAGCCCCGCCATGCCAGCCGACAGTTACAAACGAAGCATATCCGATGTGGCGATCGTACGGGTTGCTATTGAACAGCTCCACATATTTGTTGCCGTTCTCCTCCTCCACTATGCCGCGAAAGCTCAAAAAGGGCGTGGGCGTTCCGGTTAAGGTTACAATGTCCCCGACATCATACTCTTCGAAGGTTTCCACGGCGTTCTTGACCTGGCTGATCACGGCATATTTCGCGAAGGAAGGCGTGCTGACCGAAAAGGCAAGAATCGCAACAATTCCGACTCGCATGATCACCTCCCCGTTAACCAAGGTCATCATGCGCGATGCTGAACAAAAGTCCATCTCTTCTTTGATCTTGGAATAGATCCGACATTGCGCGAAAATTTCTCTGCAACGGTACGCCATATTATTGTGCACTATTTAACAGTTCGATTTGCAAACACGCGCCCAACGCCAGCTCATGGCGCGACTGATCCGGGAGCTGGGGCAACGCTGGGCCGCTTTGGCTTAGCCCGAGGGCAATGGCGCAAGACCGCGCCCGCCCCGTGCTTCTGTGCCAATCTGAAACAATTTGAATCGCGAGGGAAAGAAAATGCCCGCGCAAGCGTATTAAACCATGTGAAAAGCGACCATGGCGAGTTCTACCGCAGACGGGCCGATGCGGAGCGCGCGCTGGCGTTGGCGGCGGACACGCCCAATGTGCGCGAGCGCCATCTGCGCGCGGCCGAGGTGTGGGACCGGCTCGCCGAGCGCGAGGCGCTGGTCAAGGCGGCCAAGGCGGGCCGCGCCGCCAGCCCCGCCAGCGGAAAGCCCGTCGCACGCAAGCCCCGTTCGCGCGTGAACCGCCTCACCCCGCCGCAATGATCCAGCGGATTCTATATCCCTTTGCTGCCGCATCGCTTTATGCGGAAACTGGTATCCACTTTTCCGCGCGCTGCTCCGCGCGCGCTTGCACTTCCTCCCCGCGAAAGGAACTGACATGACGGTGCGCTGGCCATTCGTGATTGGGACGTCGCTACTGATCCTCAACGAGGTGCGCGGCGTGGCCGTCGTCGCGATGGTGCTGCTGGGGATCGGCCACGTATAAAGGGGCGGCCATTCAATCAGAGTTACCGCCGTTTGGTTCGAGTAGCTTTCGAGCCTGTCGAGAAAGCGTATCGAGAACCAGCCCACTGACGGGTTTCTCGACTTCGGTTCTCGACATGCTCGAACCTCCGCTCGAAACGAACGGTTATGATTGAACGAACGATGATTTAGCCCGGACGCGCCTTCGCCGTCCCGCAGTGCCTGGTTATTTCGCCTTCTTGGCTGGCGCTGGCTTGGCAGGCTTGACCGCTTTGGTGGTCGCAGCCTTGGCCGGCTTGGCTTTGGCCGCCGCCGGTTTGGCGGCTTTAGCGGGCTTCGCGGGTGCCGACTTTGCCGGCGCCGACTTGGCAGGCTTCGCAGCCGTCGCCGTCTTAGCGGGTTTGGCTGCCTTGGCGGGCGCGGGCTTGGCAGGCTTGGCCGCTTTAGTGGCCGCTGGCTTTGCCGCCGCCTTTACCGGCTTCGCAGCTTTTGCGGGCTTGGTCGCAGTCGCAGGTTTCGCGGCGGCGGCAGGCTTGGCAGCTTTCGACTTGGCGGGCACGGGCTTAGCCGCCTTCGCAGATTTGGCTGCGGCTGGCGGCTTCGCGGCGGCTGCGGGTTTGGCGGGCGCCGCTGGCTTGGCGGCTTTCGCGGCCTTGGCGGTGCTCTTGGTGGCGGATGTCTTCGATGGACTGGATTTCGCGCTGGCTTTGTTCGGTTTCAGCATGCGGCTCTCCCCTCGCTGCTGGAACGGAACTAGATCATAATTTCGCGCGGCGGCAAAGCGGAAAAAGGGGCGCGGGCGCGCTTTGCGCCCGCCGATGCCCGCCCTGCATCGCAGCGATGGTTATGCGCGCGAAGCCATGTTAACCATGTCTGCGAGATTCGCGCCGCACGCGAACCGGGATCGAGGATGGCATGATCGGGCTGAATCAAGGCATGGTCGAGCTGTGGCGTCGCAGCCTCAAGGCGCCCGCGCTGCTCTATGCGGGCTGCCTGATGTTCATCGGCATGGCGCTTTATCATTTCGGGTGATGCACGGCGTACCGACGCGTTGGCAGCGCGCCGATGATTCGGTGCGGCACGAGTTGATGTTACTATATTCGTATTGACGTGCTGTTACGTATTACGTAATGCATGTTCCGTCAATCAGTGGAGACGGACTCATGCCGATCATGCTGCACCCGGCGGACCATCGTTCAAGCACGAGCCCGCAGGCATGAGCCGGCCCGCATCCGCGCAGGAGGAACCGGGCTTCACGGCGTGCGCGGGCGATCCGTTCGCGGCGCGGCGGCGGCGCGAGGCGGTGACGATGCTGCATGCCGTCACCCGGCTCGCCGACGCGATCGGCACCTATCAGAAATGGCTGATCGAACGTTCGGCGACCGGCCGGCGCTACACCGACGAGGATCATGCCGAAATCGCGGTCTGCGAAGCCTTCCAGCGCGTACAATATACCGACGAGCTGCACGGCATCATCGCGGGCCTGAAGCGCGATCTCGGGCTCGGCGCCGAGGACGCGCAGGATCTGTTCGGCAACCCGCCCACCAGCCACGCCGCCCGCGTCGCCTCCGCCGCGTTCGACAGCGGCAAGGCATGAGGCCGGGCCTCGCGCGCGCCATCGGCTGCACCCTCCTCGCCACCGCCCCGATCGTGGCGCTGCAATGGGCGCTGCTCGGCCTCGACGCGGTGAGTGCGTGGTGATGATGTCGCGGGATCGAGCTTCCATCCGCCATGCCACTAAGCCGCATCGGAAATGACCGCTTTACGCTGAGTCCGCAGGCACGTAGAATCTGGGCGGAGACATAGTAGATGGCGAAGCCTGAAGACATTCCGACGGACCTGACGCTCGACATCGGCGGCGAGATTAGTCCCGATGACTTCGTGTCGGCTGTTCGGAATTTCTTTGGCTACGTCCGGGAAATCACCGAAGCACAAGAGGGCGACGGTTCCAAGGTGGCGTGGCAGGTAAAGGTCAAAGAAGGCAGCAGTCTTATAGGGCTGGAGCCAATCGCAACGGTTCCGGTATCAAGGCTGGCGATGATCTACAACAAGGCCGGTTTTGGCTTCGATGCCATGCAGCGCGGCGACGTCAAAGGCGCTGGCCTTACCGACAAGGCATTGAATCACCTGAAGTCTCTGTCGGAGATTTCTAGCCGATCGTCACAAGTCCCTGACATGAGAATTTGGGTGAAGCGAGAACCGAAGCCAATTGGTGCTGGTATTGCTAAGACGATCAAGGAGTCGTGGGAAAGCGACTACTATGACCATGGAACGATAGAAGGCCGTCTAGAGGCGATACAGGACGCTAGTGGGGCGCTGAAAATTGCCGTGAAGGATTATCTATATCCCAAGGCCATTGGCTGCGTGGTGCCTGAAGATATGATCGAAAAGGTTTTCGCAAGCTTTCGCAAACGGGTCGAGTTGACTGGACGCATTCATTATCGCCGGGATGGCACGCCGATCAGCATAGAAGCAGGTTACATTGATATTTTACCGGAAGACGACCAGCTTCCAAGCGCAGATGATGTGCGGGGGATTTTCGCATCGATATGACGATCGAGCGGATATATTGGGATAGCGATCCATTTTTGGGCTGGTTCAATAATGAATCGGGAAAGTCCGATAGATGTGATGAGCTTATCCGGCGGGCCGAGCGAGGGGAGGTTATTATCCTTACTTCTGCGCTGACGTTGGCCGAATGCTTGTGGATGCGAGGGCAAGCCAAGGTGCCGCGCGACAAGGCGGAGATTGTCCAGAAATTCTTTCGGCGATCCTATATTCGGGTTTACAACGTTTCTCGGAAACTGGCTGAAAACGCTCAGTTTTTGGTATGGGAGAATGGCATAAAGCCCAAGGATGCAATCCATGTGGCAACTGCAATCCACTTATCGGCCGATGCGCTTGAGACATTCGACACTGATCTGGTGAGGAAGAGCGGTACAGTTGGCGACCCGCTCCTAAAAATAAGGTTTCCTGAGCCTCCTCGACAGGGGAAGCTAGTATGACCGAACCCAAAACCCAGCTCGACAAATTCGAGGAAGCCGCCCGCGAGCTAGAGACGGACGACGACGAGAAGCGCCTTGACGAGAGGGTCAAGACGCTGGTGAAGCATAAGCCGGAGTAATCCTGGTTTGAGCAGCCGCTTCGATCACATCCCGAATTTCCTGATAGCGGTAGCTTTCGTTGTAACATGCCGATGGATCGACGGCACGCCGTGGTCGATCGCGGACTATGCTATCGGCTTCATATTCGGTCTCACGATAGGATATTTGCGAGACTTACGAGATGCGGGCCTTCGATGGGTGGCAAAACGCCGATCGCAGCCATAGGTTTGTCAAATACGTAATCGTCTTCGAAGTCGATCGTCCGGCTCGATATGCCCCCCTTCCCCTCGCTCACCCCACCTCTTCGGGCAAATCCATTTCCAGCACGGACTTGCCGGTCGTCCGGCCGCTCATCAGCTCGCAGAAGAGTTCGGCCGCCTGATCGATGCCGACGCGCTTGTTCTCGATCGGCTTGAGCCAGCCCGCGCGGATGCCCTCCAAATTGGTCGCCAGCGCCGCCGGCAGACGGTCGCCATAGCTGTAGAGCAGGAAGCCTTTGAGCTCGAGCTCGCGCGCCACCACCTGCCACATATTGTAGAGCGGCGGCGGATCGTCCGAGCGATTATAGCTTGAGATCATCCCGCAGCAGATGATCCGCCCGAAGGTCTTCATATTGTTGAGCATCGCATCGAGCGTGGGGCCGCCGACATTGTCATAATAGACGTCGACGCCTTCGGGGCAGGCTTCGCGGATCGCCTGTTCGAGATTGGCGGCCTCGCGATAGTTGACGACCGCATGATAGCCGACCTGCTCCAGCGCGACCTTCGCCTTGCCCGCCGAGCCGACGATGCCGACCACCCGGCAGCCCTTGTGCCGGGCATATTGCGCGGCGACATGGCCGACCGCGCCGACCGCCGCGCTGATCACCACCGTCTCGCCCGGCTTGATCCGGCCGATCGCGTCGAGCCCGACGATTGCGGTGAGCCCCGATCCGCCGAGCGCGCCGACATAATGTGTGAGCGGCATATCCTCCGCGATGTCGACTTTCTGGAGGAGGACGGTGTCCGCGCTAACGATGCTATAATCCTCCCATCCCATCAGCCCACGAACATAGTCCCCCGGCGCATAGCCCGGCAGGTTCGATATGATCACCTGCCCGATCGACAAGGCGCGCATCACCCCGCCGACCGGCAGCGGCTCGAAATAATTTTTGTCATTGTCGTCGAGCCAGCCGCGGATCGCCGGCTCCATCGAGATGGCGCGCACCCGCACCAGCATCTCGCCATCCTTGGGCTCGGCCACCGCGCCTTGCTGCAGCCGGAAATTCTGCAGCACCGGTTCGCCGTCCGGGCGGCTGGCGAGGACGACCTGGCGATTGACCGGCATATCCTGCTCCATCAGGTGCGATCGGCTTTTGTGCCCGCTTGTAGGGCTGGAGGATGGCAGCGGCGGGGGCGGCTGGCAGCTGGCTTTTTTGCTATCGCCCACAGGCTTTCGAAGGAGCGGCGGAGCATGGGCGACTGGCACCCGCGTCCGCTGCACCTATCCCATTGTAGCGTTTGACCCTGGCGGGAGGGCACGCCAAAAGGCGGCCATCGGCCCTCGTGCGCCGATGCGAGAGGAGGGCGATGAGCGAAAGCTGGCACGGCATCGTGGCGGAAGCCGATTTCCCGGCCGAGGGCAAGCTGGCGACGATCGTCAACGGTTGGCACGTGCTGATCGCGCGCACCGAGGACGGCTTCCACGCGGTCAACGATCGCTGCACCCATGCCGCCTCGCATCTCTCGACCGGCCGCATCCGGCGCGGCGCGGTGATGTGCCCGCTGCACGGCGCGCGCTTCGATCTCGCCAGCGGCAAATGCCTGGGCGCCGCCTATCGCGACCTGCGCAAATTCCCGCTGCGGATCGAAGGGGGCGTGATCGAAGTCGCCCTCCCCGACACCAAGCCCGCGATGGAAGACCTGCCGATCGTGCTGTGAGGCGAGGGCGGCAGCGCATTGCAAGACCGTCACACCATGACCATAAGCCCCACCCCCAACCCCTCCCCTGAAGGGGAGGGGCTCAAGGTAGCGGGCGTGATCATCGGTGCTGCGATCATCAATATGACCCCGGTTTAGCCCCTCCCCTTTCAGGGAGGGTTGGGGTGGGGCAGCCGAGCAAATGCCGCGCCTGTCGCTCAGCCCGTACATTGAACGCCCCCACCTGCGCTTTGGCATAGCTTGCCCGCGCGGCGCAGGCGGATAGGCTTGGCACCAAGCGCATGAAGGAGAGCGATGATGGTATTCACAGGCCCCGCCGAGGACAGGCTCGCCATTCGCGAACTGATCGAGACCTATGCCGACGCGGTGACGCGCTGCGATGCCGCCGCCTGGGGCGCGGTCTGGACGGAAGAAGCCGAATGGTCGCTGCCCGACTATCCCGAAATCGGTACCACCAGCGGCCGCGGCGCGATCGTCGCCATGTGGGTGGAGGCGATGAAGCATTATCCCGGCGTCATGTTCGAAGCCTGGCCGGGATCGATCGAGATCGATGGCGATCGCGCCACCGTCCTCAGCTACACCAGCGAAGTCTACGACCAGGATGGCGTCACCAAGCGCGACCGCGGCGTCTATCACGACATCTGCGTGAAGGAGAACGGCCAGTGGCTGTTCAAGCACCGCACGTTCAAGAACATCCACCGGCAATAGCATTCGGTGCAGCCCGCACCCCAGCGCAGGCCGGAGTCCAGCTTCGCCCGCTTCCCGGCTGGACCCCGGCCTGCGCCGGGGTACGGTCTGTTTTTGGCCGGGGCGGAGACGCATGATGGCTGATAACCGCTATTGGCAGCTGGACGATCATCCGCACGGCAATGATTTTGCTGCGGCCTTTTCACTGCAGCATGAGCCGGTCCCAGCCCCGGGGCCAGGCCAGGTGCTGATCCGCAATCACTGGCTTTCGATGGATGCCGGCACGCGCATGTGGATCACGCCGCGCACCGATGGCTATCAGCCGCCGCTGCCGCTGGGATCGAAGATGATGGGGCTGTGCCTGGGCGAAGTGGCGGCCTCGCGCGATCCCGCCTTTGCCGAGGGCGATCTGGTGCGCTGCTTCGGGCAATGGGCCGATTATGCGCTGGTCGATCCGGCGACGTCGGCGCTGACCAAGGTCGATGCCGGTGTCGGCGATGTCCGCCAGCATCTCGGCGCGCTGGGGCTCAATGCGCTCACCGCCTGGGCCGGGCTGGTCGAGGTCGCCAAGGTGCAGCCGGGCGAGACCGTGCTGGTCTCGGCCGCGGCGGGTGCGACCGGATCGCTCGCCTGCCAGATCGCGCGCAATCTTGGCTGCACCGTGATCGGCATCGCCGGGGGGCCGGAAAAATGCCGCTACCTTATCGAGGAGCTTGGGCTGGCGCAGGCGATCGATTATCGCAACGCCGATGTCGCAGCGGCGCTGGCCGCGCTGCCCGGCGGGATCAACGCCTATTTCGACAATGTCGGCGGGCCGATGCTCGATGCCGTGCTGCCGAACATGGCGCATTATGGCCGGATCGCGCTCTGCGGGCTGGTCTCGACCTATGACAGCGACGCGCCGGTCCCCGGCCCTGCCCGCTTCGATCAGCTGCTGATGCGGCGGCTGACGATCACCGGCTTCTTCCTGCCCGATTTCCTCGATCGCGCGGGCGCTTATCTGCCGCAGCTGCGCGCATGGCTCGATACGGGCAAGCTCGCGATGCGCTTCGAGGAAACCCACGGCCTCGAACATGCGCTCGATGCCTATGCCGGCATGCTCACCGGCCGCAATATCGGCAAGGCGATCGTTAGGGTGCACCGCTGATGCCGACGATCGACTATCGCGCGCCGATCCAGTGCCTCGTTGCGGTGCGCGGCCATCCGTTCGATCGCACCGCCTTCGATGCGATGTTCCAGGCGATGGAGGGCATCGCCGCGACGATGGTCGATCAGCCGGCGGCGGCGCGGCTGATGAACCCGGATGGTATGCGCGGCTTCGATGCGCTGCTGCTCTACGACATGCCCGGGCTCGATTTCGCCGCACCCGATCGCCCGCCCGCTTATGTCGAACCGGAGCCGGAGATTAAGGCGGGGCTGCGCGCGCTACTCGAGCAGGGCACCGGGCTCGTCGCGCTGCATCATGCGCTGGCGGGCTGGCCGGCATGGGACGAATATGGCGACTGGCTGGGCGGCCGCTTCCTCTATCATCCGGGCGTCGTGCGCGGGCGGGCCTGCCTCGATTCAGGCTATGCGCATGGCGTCGAATATCAGGCCGAGATCGTCTGCGATCACCCGGTGACGGCCGGGCTGCCGCCAAGCTTCACGCTGACCGACGAGCCTTATCTTGCGGAGATCTTTGAAGAAGACATCACTCCGCTGCTGCGAAGCAATGGCATCTTCACCCGGGACCATTTCTATTCCGCCGACGCCGCTGTGGCCGGGCGGATGTACGATCGCGCGGGCTGGGACCATCCGCCGGGATCGAACCTGATCGGCTGGACCAAGACCCTGTTCAACAGCCGCTTCGTCTATCTCCAGCCCGGCGACGGCCCCTCGGCCTATGACAATCCGCACTATCGCCGCCTCGTCGAAAACGCGATCCGCTGGACCGCAGCACGATCCTCACCCGGCGGGGGAGGTGGCAGCGCACCGCGCTGACGGAGGGGTACTGGCCCCGCGCCCCGCTCAGGCGGTGATCAGCCCGCCATCCACCACGAACTCGGCGCCGGTGATGTAGCGGCTCTCGTCCGATGCCAGGAACAGATTCATATTGGCGATGTCGATCGGATCGCCGAACGCGCCCATCGGGATCATGTTCGACAATATCTCATATTGCTCGGGATTGTCGCGCAGCGCGTCGTTTTGCATGTTGGTCATGATCATGCCGGGATGCACCGAGTTGACGCGGATCTTCTCGCGCGCGCATTCCAGCGCGACCGCCTTGCCGAACAGCCGCACGCCGCCTTTGGCCGCCGCATAGGCCGCGCAGCCCGGCACGCCGATGATGCCGGCGACCGAGGAGAGGTTGACGATCGATCCGCCCCGCCCGACCCGGCGCATCAGCTTCACCGCGCGCTGCGTGCCGTAGAAGACGCTGTGGAGGTTCACATCGTTCTGCCGGATCCACTCGGCGTCGGTGAACTCCGCAAATGGGCGCAGGATCGCAATGCCGGCATTGTTGACAAGCACGTCGAGCCGCCCGTGCGCGGCGACGATCGTATCGAACACGCGGTCCCACGCGTCCGTGCTGGTCACGTCATGCGTGATTGCGGTTGCCTGGCCGCCCTTTTCGCGGATCGCCTGTGCGGTCCGTTCTACGCCTTCGCCGTCGAGGTCGGTCACGAACAGGATCGCGCCTTCCTCGGCGAAGCGGAAGGCGGTGGCGCTGCCGAGCCCCGGCACCGACGCCGCGCCCGTCACCAATGCGATCTTGCCTGCCAGACGGCCCATCGCTTCATCCTCTCTTCATAAAAAGCGGGCCGCGATCGATGGTCCGATCGCGGCCCAATGCACTCCACCTTCACGCAACCAGGTGGAGGGAATGGTCAGAACTTGACGCCGATCGTCGCGCCATAGGTGCGCGGCTCCAGCGCCATGCCGAACGACCACAGCCCGGCCACCGTGAAGGCATGGGTGGTGGTGCGCTCGTCGGTCAGATTGCGGGCGAACACGCGGGCATAGGCATCCGCATTGCCCAGCGTGAAATCGATCGTGAGGCTCGCATCGACGATATCCTGCGTGGTGGTGCGCACGCGCGGATCATTGCCGTTGACGATGACCTTGGTGACGTTGCCCGCGCCATCGGTGATGGTGGTGAGCGATGCGGCCGAAAGCTGCTCGTCATAGGGGCTGATGTGGCGCCAGCCGACATTGGCGGTGACCTTGCCGAAGCTGGTCGGCACCGAATAATCGGCGTTGATCGAGCCGGTGAACTTCGGCGCGTAGATCAGCCGGTTCTTCGAATAATCGAACGGCACGATCAGCGCACCAAGCGCGCCATTGGCCACGAAATTCCGGAAATGCGATTTCATATAAGCGGCCGAGGCGCTGATACGGAGCTGCGAGGTCACGCGCAGCGAGCTATCCATCTCGATGCCCTTGATGATCGCGCCGCCGGGCACATTGCCGGTGATCGTCTGGTTGCCGGTGGGGCCGCCGGGGACGGTCAGGTTCTGCTGCATATTCTTATAGTCGGAGACATAGCCCGCCAGGTTGAGATCGAGCTTGCGATCGAACAGCTGCAGCTTCGCGCCGATTTCGTAGGAATCGACCGTTTCCGGCTGGAACGGCGTGCTCGCCGTCTGGGCGGTCGCGGCGCGTGGGCTGAAGCCGCCCGAACGATAACCGCGCGACCAGCTCGCGTAGAGCATCGTGCCACTGTCGGGCCGATAGTCGATGCCAACCTTCGGCGTGAACTTGCTGAAGCTGGCGTCGCCCGAGCCGACCGGCACGAACTGGCTGGCGCTAACATTGTTCGGATCGATCAGCTTGCCGCCGGCGAAGCCGTTGGTGAGCTTCTTATTGTCATGGCTCCAGCGGCCGCCGAAGGAGAGGCGGAATTTGTCGGCGAACGCCCAGTTGAAGTCGCCGAACACGGCATAGCTCTTGGTTCGCCCTTCGACATGCTGCGAATTGGTGTCGAACAAGGTCGGCGGGATGGTCGGGCTGTTACCGAACACGCGCGACCATTGGGTCAGATCATATTTGGATTTGAAATAATAACCGCCGATGACGTAATCGAGACCTTCGAAGATCTTGCCGGAGCCGCGCAATTCCTGGCTCCACTGCGTATAATGCTGGCGGCGATCGACATAATAGAGATCGACCGACGATCCATCGAAATCCTGGGTCTGCTCTTCCCGGCTATGCCGCCAGCCGGTGATCGAAGTGAGCTTGATCGGCCCGAGGTCGTAGTTCATCTGCAAGGTGGCGTCGGGCGCATGATAATGGCTGTCCGCCTCCTGCCCGAAAGTGGTGTAGAGATCGGTCGTGTTGTTGCGGTTGCATTCGTTGGCCGGCTCCGCCTGAATTGCACCAGGGGGGAGGCCGAACGTACCGCCGATAAAATCAAGCGTTGCCTGCGAACAAAATGCCTCGCTGCTGTTGGCAAGGTTGCTCACCACCGGATTGAAGCTCTGGACCACATTTTCGACCGTGAGCTCGGCATCGAAGCCCGATCCCGCCGGCTTGAACAGCAGGCTGCCGCCATAGCTGTCGCCCTTGCTCCATCCGTCCGAAGTATTGCGGGTGACATTATGGTAGAAACCGTCGGTCTGGTTGTGGAAGTAGAAGAGCTTCACACCCCAGCTTTCGCCATTGCCGTAGTTGACGATCGCCTTGCCGCTCCACGTGTGCCAGCGGCCGTAGCTGAACTCGGCCTTCACGCCCGGCTCCATCGTCGGTTTGGAGCGGGTGATGTTGATGACGCCGCCGATCGTGTTCGCGCCGAACAGCGTGCCCTGCGGACCGCGCAGCACTTCGATCTGCGCAATGTCGAACGCATCCTGGAGCTGGCCGGTGTTGGTGCCGATGGTGACGCCGTCGACCACCACGCCCACCGTCGGCGTCTGCGATTTTTCGATGTCGGCATAGGTCAGTCCGCGGATCGAGATATTGGCCGCCTGCGCGCCCGAATTCTGCTGCGTGATCAGCAGGCCGGGCGCGGCGCCCTGGAGATCGCCGATGTTCACCGCCGCCTTGGCCTCCAGCATGGCGGTGTTCACCGCAGTAATGGCGACCGGCGTGGTCTGCAGCGTTTCGGAGCGGCGGCGCGCCGTCACGATGATATCGCCGATATCTGCCGTGGCTGCGGGCGCGCCGGCGGCGGCAGGCGCGGCGTCCTGCGCATAAGCCGGTGCGAACGAAACAAGTGCGGTGGTGGATAGCGCGGCAAGCAGCGCGCCCCCCATGGAAGCTTTCATAGATCCTACCCCATTGAGGCCTGTGCGGCCGATCTGTCAGTGCAGCGAATTTGTCCCGCGGCGGACATTTTGCGAACTGCCATTTGTTACAGGTGCGGCATTTTTGCAGCATGCGAAGGTAAAAAGGATGAAGGGACTACGCCCGTGAACCGCCGTTTCCTGCTTGTTCGCCGCCCGGTCGGCCCGCCTGTAGCCGAAGACTTCGATATCGCCGAGGAAGACATCCCTGTTCCTGCGGCGGGAAGCTTTGTGGTGCGGAACCATTATGCCTCGCTCGATCCCGCGCAGCGCGGCTGGATGGACGATGCGCCGAGCTATATGCCGCCGATCGCGCTGGGTGATCCGGTGCGCGCCACCACTATCGGCGTCGTCCACGCTTCGGCCAATCCCGATTTCGCGCCTGGCGACTGGGTGCTCGGCCTGAATGCGATCGAGGATTATTCGCTGGTGCAGCCGGGCGGCTTCACGATGAAGATCGATGTCTCGCAGGTGCCCTCGCCCACCAAATTTCTATCGGCGATGGGCGCGGTGGGCTTGACCGCTTATTTCGGGTTGCTCGTGGATGCCAAGCCCCAGCCGGGCGAGACGCTGCTCGTCTCAGGCGCGGCCGGCGCGGTCGGCTCGGCGGTCGGGCAGATCGGCAAGATCAAGGGCTGCCGGGTGATCGGGATCGCCGGCGGCGCGGAGAAATGCCGTCGGCTGATCGCGGATTATGGCTTCGACGTGGCAATCGACTATCGCGGCAAGAGCGTCGACGCGCTCGCTGCCGAGATCCGGGCGGCCGCGCCCGACGGCGCGAATATCATCTTCGAAAATGTCGGCGGCGACGTCTTCGATGCCGAGCTCATGAACCTCGCTTTGCACGCGCGGATCGTGCTGTGCGGGCTGATCAGCGAATATAATAGCGCCGAGCGGGTGGGCGCGCGTAACCTCTGGCAGATCCTCGTCAAATGCGCGACGCTCAAGGGCTTTCTGGTGGCCGAGCATGTCGCCCGCTTCGGGGAAGCCGGCGTCGAGATGGCGCGCTGGATCAGCGAAGGCCGGCTGCGCATCGACGAGGATGTGCAGGAAGGTCTGGAAAACGCCTATCCCGCCTTCATGCGCCTCTTCTCCGGCGAAAATACGGGCAAGCTGATCCTCAAGATTGCATAACATCTGCGAACTCCCCCCTCCCCTTCAGGGGAGGGGTTCAGTCCTTGACCTTATCGCTCATGCAGTTCGCCCCAGACCACCCGCTGCGCACGGCCACCTCAAAGCTGCGGCAACGGGCGCACGCCCGCGACGTCGAACACCTCAACGGTCGAGCCCTTGAGTTGCGGCCCATATTTGGCGAAGAACTCGGCGATCCAGGGCTGGGTGAAGTGCACCATCAGCGCGTCCTGGCTGTGCCAGCGCTCATAGACGTTGACGAGCCCGGCGGCGGCATCTTCGACCAGCAGCGAATAATGAAGGCAACCCGCCTCGGTCAGCACCTTGGGCCGCATCGCCACGACATCGCGCGTGAATTCCTCCAGCAGCGCCGGATCGAACGTCATTGTGCCCGCGACGATGATCATCGCACCTCTCCCTCCTATCAACTTGGGCCATCTTATGCGTCCGGCGCGGGGCGGTTCGGCAGCTAGTTTAAGCACTAGGTGCGCGAAGGCGCGGCGGCGGCAAGATTTGGCCAAACTCTAGGAGGGATGCGATGACGTCTGAAGAGATCAGCGCGGTGGTCGACAAGCTCTATGCCGCCACGGGCGTAGGCGATTTCGATCTCGCCGAAACCATGCTGGCCGACGATCTCGTCATCACCGAAGCCGATACGCTGCCGATGGCCGGCGTCTATCGCGGCAAGACGGCGCTGCGCGCGCTCTACATCAAGGTGATGGGGCTGATGGATGTGGCCGGGCTGGAGCGCGGGCCGACCATGGCGGCGGGCGATCAGGCCGCTGCGCTCGTGCGCTTCCGCTTCCAGGACCCGGCGCTCGCACCCGCCGAACTGTGCGAATGGTTCCGCTTCCGCGACGGCAAGGTCTGCGAGATCAAACCCTATTATTTCGATCCCGCCCCCATCGTCGCGGCGTGCGAGGCGAAGGCGGCGGCGCTGGCCTGAACTACTATCCCTTCTCCACCCCTCCCCTTGAGGGGAGGGGACGGGGTGGGGCTTCCGTTCTGGACGCAGCGCAAGTGTTGAGGCCCCACCCCAACCCCTCCCCTGAAGAGGAGGGGCTTAGAGGGAACCGCCGACCCTATCCGAACAATCCCTCGGGCGCCTCGATCAGTCCGCGCAGCGTCGCCATGAAGGCCGCGCCCGCGGCGCCGTCGATCGCGCGGTGATCGCAGGAGAGCGCGAGCGACAGGCGGCTTTCGAAGCGGCCCTGTCCGTCCGGCCCCTCGCCCCAGACGCGCTGGATCGCGCCGACCGCGAGGATCGCGCCCTGCGGCGGATTGATGATCGCATCGAACTGATCGATGCCGAACATGCCGAGGTTCGAGACGGAGAAGGTGCCGCCGTCCATATCCGCATAAGCGAGCTTACCGGCCTGCGCCTTTTTGATCAGCGCGCGGGTGGCGGCGGCGAGCTGATCGATCCGCATCAGATCGGCCGAGCGCACGATCGGCGTCACCAGCCCCCTGGGCGAGGCGACCGCCACCGAGATATCCGCATGCGGGAAATGGTGGATCGTATCGCCATGAACCTGGATGTTGACCGCCGGATGCTGCACCAGCGCGAGTGCCGCTGCCTTCACCAGATAATCGTTGATCGAGGCCTTCGCGCCCAGCACCAGATTGGCCGTCTTGCGCAGCGCCAGCAACTCATCGACGCGGACGTTCATGCGCAGGTAGAAATGCGGGACGTTCTGCTTGCTCTCGGTCAGCCGCCGCGCGACAACCTTGCGGATCTTGTCCATCGGCTCGATCCGCGGCCTGTTCTCGCCCGGAACGAACGGCGCCGCGCCCGGCTGAGATACCGGCGGCTGGATGAGCGCGAGCACGTCGGCCTTGGAGATGCGGCCGCGCGCGCCGGTGCCCTTCACGCGTGCTAGATCGACACTGTGAAGTTGCGCCAGCCGCTTGGCGAGCGGCGAGGCGAAGAAGCTTTCGAGGCTGAGCGGTAGATCGAGCTTGCCCCTCAGCGCGGGTGCGGCCGCCGGGCGGCTCGCCTGATAGACGTCCTGATAGGTGATGCGCTCGCCCCGGCCCGATCCTTCGACGCCGTTGAGATCGACGCCGAGCCGTTCGGCGAGCTTGAGCGCTTCCGGGCTGATCGGGCGGTTGGTGTCGATCCGCGCGGGCGCAGAGGCGGCGGCCTCGGCAGCGACAGGCTCGGGCTGTGGCGCGGGGGCTTCGCTCTTGCGCGCGGCGACGCTGGTGTCGGCGGCCTTGAAGCTGGCGGCGAACGCCTCGACCTCGGCGTCGCTCACATCGGCGTCCGCGAAGACGGCGAGCAGCGCGCCGACCGGCTGCGCCTCGCCGCCTGCGGGCACGATCAGCTTGCGCAGCACCGAGTCATATTCGGCATCGACCTCGTTAGTGATCTTGTCCGTCTCGATCAGGCACAGCGTCTGGCCGCGCGTGAAGCTCTCGCCTTCCTTCACCATCCATTCGGCCAGCGTGCCCTCGGTCATCTCGATGCCCCATTTGGGCATGGTGAAGGCGCGGATATTGCCCATGCTTCGCCTCCCTCAGCGCCAGTCGAGCGTCTTGCGCACCGCCGCCTCGATCTTGTCGGCGGACGGCAGATAGGCGCTCTCCAGCTCGCGCGCGAACGGGATCGGGGTGTGCGGCGCGGTGACGAGCGCGGGCGGCGCCTTGAGGCTCGCGAACGCCTTCTGCGCGACCAGCGCGGCGATATCGGTCGCGATCGAGCAGCGCGGCGGGCTTTCGTCCACCACCACCAGCCGGCCGGTCACTTCCACCGAATCGAGGATCGCTTCCTCATCCAGCGGGCTGGTGGTGCGCAGATCGATCACGTCGCAGCCGATCCCCTCGCCCGCCAGCGTGTCGGCGACGCCTTCGCAGAAGCCGGTCATCAGGCCCAGCGTGACGATCGTCACGTCCTGCCCCGCGCGGGCAAGGCGGGCGTGGCCGAACGGGACGGTGTAATCCTCGTCAGGCACTTCGCCCGTCGTCCCGTAGAGCGCCTTATGCTCAAGGAAGATCACCGGATCGTCGTCGCGGATCGCATGCGCCAGCAGCCCCTTGACGTCGGCGGGCGTGGACGGCGTGACGACCTTGAGCCCCGGCATGCTGGTCAGCAGCGAATGGACCGACTGGCTGTGCTGCGCGGCGGCGTTGAAGCCCGCGCCATAGGCCATGCGGATCACCGCCGGGCAGCGCGTCTTGCCGCCGAACATGTAGCGGAACTTGGCGATCTGGTTCCAGATCTGATCGAGGCTCACGCCGATGAAATCAGCGAACATCAGCTCGGCGATCGGCCGCTTGCCCGAAAGCGCGAGCCCCGCCGCCGATCCGATGATGGTGCTTTCGGAGATCGGCGTATCGATCACGCGGCTGGGGCCAAACTTGTCGTACAGTCCCGTCGACGTGCTCCAGATCCCGCCGATCGCCTCGGGTCCGCCCGCCGTGCCCATGCCGCCGACGATATCCTCGCCCAGCACCACCACATTGGAATCGCGCTCCATCTCGGCGGCAATCGTCTTGAGGACCGCGTCACGATACATCATCTTGGCCATGTCAGCGCTCCCCGATCTCAATAGCTGATATAGACGTCGGTCAGGACGTCGGCTGCGGTCGAGCGCTCCGCCGCGCGCGCGGCGGCGACGGCATCGTCGATCAGCGCCATCACCTCCTGCTCCACCTTGTCGAGATCGGCGCCTTCGAGCAGCTTGGCCTCAGTGACGCTCTTGCGGAACGCCTTGAGGCAATCGCGCTCCTCGCGGATGCGATCGAGTTCGCCCTCGCCGCGATAGCGCTGCGGATCGCCCTCGAAATGGCCGTAGTAGCGCTCGGTATCGAATTCGACTGCAGCCGGGCCGTTGCCGGCACGGACATGCTCCAGCACCTCGCGCATCGTCTCGTGCACCGAGAAGAAATCGCAGCCATCGCCGCGCCACACCTTCATGCCGAAGGCCTCGGCGCGGCTGGCGATATCCTCGTTGGTGCCCACCGCATAATCGACGCCGGTATGCTCAGAATAATGATTATTCTCGAACAGGAAGATGGCGGGCGCCTGCGTGACGACCGCGAAGTTCATCGCCTCGAACGTTGTACCCTGATTGCACGCGCCGTCGCCCGAAAAGGCGATCGCGACCTTGCTCTTGCCGTCGATCTTGGCTGCAAGTGCTGCGCCCACCGCGATCGGCGCGCCCGCGCCGACGATGCCGTTCGCGCCGAGCATCCCCTGATCGACATCGGCGATGTGCATGGAGCCGCCCTTGCCCTTGCAGAGCCCTTCCTTGCTGCCCCAGATCTCCTTCATCATCGCATGCACGTCGCAGCCTTTGGCGATGCAATGGCCATGGCCGCGATGGGTTGAGACGATCTTGTCCTCGCTATCGAGATGCTCGCACACGCCGACGGCGACAGCCTCCTGTCCCGCATAGAGATGGGTGAACCCTGCGATCTCGCCGGTCATGATCTCGTCGTGCAGCCGCTCCTCGAAGGCGCGGATCACCTTCATCTGGCGATAGGCGCGCACCAGCGCCTCCCGGCTCAATTGCATCGTGGGCATCCTCTCGTTTCTGCGTTCTTGAGTCCCTCCCCTTCAGGGGAGGGGTTGGGGTGGGGCTTTGCCTCCGGCATAGCGCCTAGAAGATAGGCCCCACCCCCATCCCCTCCCCTGAAGGGGAGGGGTTTTTCAGGCCTCAGTGATGCCTGCATCGCAACCATCATAGCCCGAGCACCGTCCGGGCGATAATCCCCGCCTGCACTTCGTTGGTGCCGCCGAAGATCGTCCAGCCCCGGCTGTTGAGATAGCGCGCGGCGGCCACCTGCGCTGCCCGTGAATGTACGGGCGCGGGGGCATTCTCTCCGTAGAGCGGGCGCGCGAGCGGAAGTTGCAGGCCAAATTCGCCGAACAGATCGACCGCGAGCAGATCGATCTCCTGTCGCAGGTTCGATGCGATCAGCTTGGTGAGCGAGGTTTGCGGCCCCGGCGGGCGGCCCTTGGCGATATCGGAGACGATGCGCAGCTCGATCATCTCCAAGGCCTGCGCAGAGAGCCGGGTGCGCGCGACCCGGCGCTTCCAGTCGGCATCGCTGCCGAGCATGCCGCCGCGCCCGTCGCCTTCTCCGGCGGCAAGCCGCTCGACCTCATCGAGATCGGCCAGCAGCCGCGGTGCATGGCAGGAGCCGCCACGCTCATTCTCGAGCAGGAACTTGGCGATCTTCCAGCCATCGCCTTCCTCGCCAATGCGATCCTCGACCCGCGCGACAGCGTTGTCGAGGAACAGCTGGTTGACCTCATGATCGCCCGCGAGCGTCAGGATCGGGCGCACCGAAATGCCCGGCTGCTCCATGTCCATCAGCACGAAGCTGATGCCCGCCTGCCGTTTCACCTCGCTGTTGGTGCGCACGAGGCAGAAGATCTTGTTGGCGTGATGCGCGTGGGTGGTCCAGATCTTGGAGCCGTTGATGATATATTTGTCTGCGTCGCGCACCGCGCGGGTCTGCAGCGAAGCGAGATCGGAACCCGAGCCCGGCTCGGAGAAGCCCTGGCACCAATAATCCTCGCCCGAAAGGATGCGCGGCAGATAATGCGCCTTCTGCTCGGGCGTGCCGAAGGTATAGATCACCGGTGCGACCAGCTTGAGCCCTAGCACGGTCAGGTTCGGCGCGCCGTCCAGCGCGCATTCCTTCTCGAAAATATAGCGCTGCACGGGCGTCCAGCCCGGGCCGCCATATTCGGCCGGCCATTGATAGGCGAGCCAGCCCTTCTCGTTGAGGATCGCGTTCCACGCCTGGCCGATATCGGGCTCGACGAAGACGGTCGGCGAGGCGGCCGCGCCGGCGCGCAACGCCTCGGGCAGATGTTCGGCCAGGAAGGCGCGCACCTCCTCACGGAACGCCAGCTCTTCCGGAGAGAAATCGAGATCCATCAGCGCTCCAATATCGTCACGGCCGAAACGCCGGGCGCGCCATAGACATGGGTGTAGGCGGTCTTCGGATCGCCCGGCACCTGGCGGCGGCCGCCATGCCCGCGCAACTGCACGACATTTTCATAGACCTGCCGCAGCCCCGACGCGCCGATCGGCTCGCCGCAGGCGAGGCAGCCGCCATCGGTATTGACCGGCAGCGCGCCGCCGATCTCGGTGCGGCCCTCGGCGATCCACTGTTCCTGCTCGCCATCCTTGCAGAAGCCGTTTTCGGCCATGTGCATGATCTCGGCCCCCGCCTCCGTATCCTGAAGCTGCGCGACCGCGATATCCTCGGGTCCGATCCCGGCGAGCGCGAAGGCATCGTGCGCGGCGATGTTGGTGGCCGATCCGCCCCGCTCGATATCGATCGAAGGCGCGAACACCTCGAATGAGCCCGGCGGGCGGGTGCGCATCGCCGCGGCCTTGAGCCGGATCAGCGGCTTGCCCAGTTCACGCGCTTTCTTCTCGCTGGCAAGGATCAGCGCGACCCCGCCCTCGGCGGGCGAGCAGAACATATATTTGGTATAGGGATCGCTCACCAGCGGCGCGGTCATGATCGTTTCAAGATCGACCGGCTCGCGCCGCCAGGCATGCGGGGCGTGGACAGCGTTGCGGAACGCCTTCTCCGCCACCCGCCCCAGCGTTTCCGGCGAGATGCCGTGCAGATGCATATAGCGCATGATCTTGGCCGCGAAGAATTGCGTGGTGATCATGAAGCCGGCTTCGCCATACCAATCCGGCAGATTATATTCGGAGGGCAGCGCGTTGAACGCGCCGCGCGGATGCTTGTCGAAGCCGACTGCCAGACCAAGCTCGAACTCGCCCGACTGGATCGCCATCTTGGCCGAGAACAGGGCCGATCCACCCGCCGCGCAACCATTGCGCACATTGATGAACTGCACGCCGGTCAGCCCCAGCCGATCGACCATCGTATCGGGATTGCCGGCGGCGTCGGACGCGCCATAGGCGAACTGAATGTCGGGCCAGGCGATGCCCGCATCGTCCAGCGCCTGCCGCACCGCGAATACACCTTGATCGATCCCGGAGAGCCCGTCGGTGCGCCCGAACGGGTGGATGCCGATGCCGACGATGCAGACGTCGCTCACTGCACCGGTTCCGCTGGCCTGAACGCAGGGATCGACACGCTTTCCGGCGCATCGGGATCGAGCGGGACTTGGGTCAGCTCGACCGGCATGCCGATGTGGATCCGATCGAACGGCACGTCGGTCAGCCGAGCCTCGACGATAGTCTCGCCCGGCAGCTCGACATAGGCGACCGCCCAGGGGCGGAAGGCTTCCGGCCCGGCATAAGGCGGGCTCTTCGGGCGGTAGCGCTGGATGGTGTAGGACCAGACGGTCCCCCCGCGCTGCAGGGGCCAGGGCTCGCACTGCGATCCCGGCGGACAGGGAAAGACGATGCGCCCGGTCGTCCGGTCGCGGCCGCCGATCAGGCGCGGCTGCGCTTCATCGGTGAACAATCCTTCGGCAATCGGCCGCATCGGGCATCCCCTGATTCTCTTCCATCCTTAAACCTCATTCGCCCGCCGAAACGGGACTCCCACAAACGCTAGGGTCGGGAAGACGCTGAGACATGGCAAATATGCAGGCGGAGAGAATGCCATGGATCTCTGGGATTATATCGTCGTCGGCGCGGGTTCGGCCGGCTGCGTGATCGCCGAGCGGCTGAGCGCGGACGGCCGCTCGCGCGTGCTCGTGCTGGAGGCAGGCGACGAGGATCGCAGCCCGTGGATCGCGATCCCAAAAGGCGTCGCCAAGCTCGTCACCAACCCGAAGCATATCTGGACCTACCAGGTGAGCCAGCCGCGCAGCGCAGGCGGCCCGGCCAACGAAATATGGATCCGCGGCAAAGGGCTTGGGGGCTCCTCCTCGATCAACGGCATGATCTGGAGCCGGGGCGAGCCCGCCGATTATGACGAATGGGAGGCGCTGGGCTGCACGGGCTGGAACGGCGCGTCGATGACCCGTGCCTTCCAGCAGCTCGAGGATCATGGGCTGGGCGCGGGCGGGCGGCGCGGGATCGGCGGCCCGGTCCATATCGCGCCGCATCTTTACAGCTATCCGCTCGCCGAGAAGATGATCGAGGCCGGCGAGGCGATGGGGCTTGAACGCGCCGAGGAGCTCAACGATCTCGATGGCGATCGCGTCGGGCTCTACAGCCACAATATCCGGCGCGGGCGGCGGCAGAGCGCGTCCGTCACCCATCTGCGCCCGGCGCGCCAGCGCTACAATGTGCGGGTCGTGACCCATGCGGTGGCCGAGCGCATCCTGGTCGAGAACCAGCGCGCCTGCGGCGTCGCGGTGAAGGTCCACGGCGTGCCGCAGACCTTCCAGTGCAGCGGTGAGATCATCCTGTGCGGCGGGCTGCTCGAAAGCCCGCTGCTGCTGCAGCGTTCGGGCATCGGCCCGGCCGAATATCTCCGGGCCATCGGGGTGCCGCCGATCGTCAATATCCCCGATGTCGGCGCCAAGATGCGCGAGCATCTTTCCTATGCGATGCCGTTCCGGCTGAAGGAGCCGATCGGCATCAACGCCAGCTTCTACGGCTTCGGCCTGTTCAAGGCGATGCTGCGCTACGCCTTCACCCGATCGGGCGTGATGGCGACCGGCCCGTTCGAGGTCGGCGCCTTCGCGAACCTCACCAATCCCGACGGGCGGCCCGACGCCCAATTCTATCTGAGCGCCTACACCTTCGCGCTAGGCGACGCCAATCATCCGGTGCCGCTCAACATGATCGACCGGCAGCCCGGCCTTTCGATCTACGGCCAGCTCCTGCGGCTGACCAGCGAAGGATCGATCCGCATCACCGGCCACAGCACCGGCGACGCGCCCGAGATTCGGCCGAACTGGCTGTCGACCTCGGAAGACCGCCAGGCCGCGATCGCGATGATGCGTTTCATGCGCAATTATATGGAGCAGCCGCCGCTGCGCCCGCTGATCGCGTCCGAGCTTCTGCCCGGCGCAAGCTGCACCAGCGACGAGGATCTGCTGCACAGCTTCCGCAAGCTATCGACCTCCGGCCTGCATGGCATCGGCACCTGTCGCATGGGCGGCGACAGCCGCTCCGTCACCGATCCGCAACTGCGCGTGCGGGGCGTCGGCGGGCTGCGCGTCGCGGATTGCTCGGTAATGCCCGCGCCCGTCACCGGCAACACGAATGCGCCCGCGATGGCGCTGGGCCTGCGTGCCGCCGAGCTGATCTTGGTCGACCGGCCGTAGCGACGGTGCTGGTTAGGCCGCGCATCCATTTCCCGCTGCGGCGCAGATGGCACGGCCCCACCCCAGGCCCCTCCCGTTCAGGGGAGGGGTTGGGGTGGGGCCTAGGTTCTGGATACGACGCGAACGGATACCCGCCCCCGTCCCCTAATTCAGCTGGTTCAGCGAGATATAGCCAAGCTGCGCCGCCTTGAAGACGGTCTGGCTGCGGTTGACCGCGTCGAGCTTGATCGAGGCATTGTGGATGTGGAAGCGCACGGTCGCGCGGCTGCGGTGCATGATCATGCTGATTTCGAGATCGGTCTTGCCGATCGCCGCCCAGCGCAGGCATTCCACCTCGCGCTTGGAGAGTCGCGATCCCGGCGGCAGCCGCTGGATCGATCCGGTGGCGTGCACATAGCTGGCGATGAAGGTGCGCCCGTAAATGCCGAACGCATCGCTATAGCGTTCGAACTCCTCGCTGAGCTCGGTCTTGCTCCGGTCGATCGGGTTGAAGCTCACCGCGCCGATCTGGCCGAACGGCAGGTGCACCGGCACCACGATCGCCGCGCGCGTCATCGCCCGCTGCTCGAAATTGGAAAGGTCGATCGCATCCAGATAGGGATTGGGCTGGCGCGTGCGGAAGCCTTCGGCATTCGCCCAGAAGGGCTCGCCTTCGAAGCGGCAGGCGGTGGTGATCGGCGAATCCAGCGCGATCCGGCTGTTCTTCCACCACACCCGCTCGTCGGTCCCGTCCCAGCCGAACACGTCGCGTGCCAGGATCGCGCCTTCGGCATCGACCGGGGTGCGCTTGTCGGCGATGTCGTGCGCGGGCGCCACGCGCATCCCGCCCATGCTGAGCGCAATTGCTGCGAGCGCCTCCGCAGCACGGCGAACGTCGTTAATATCGGTGATGCGCACGGCGTTGACGTTCTCGAGCGAAAGCACAGAGTCAGCCGGATCAGCCATTCGATATTCTTATTGCGGTTCAGGCATATTTACAACGCCTAGCCTTTTGAGGAGCGGAAGCAGCGCGCGGGATGCGCCAAGAATAGGCCCAAGAAAAAGCAAGCTTGGCAAGAAGACGTGAATTTCGACCTGACCGAAGATGAGGAGATGCTGAAGGCGCTCGTCGAGCGCTTCGTTGCGGATCGCTACGATCCCGACAAGCGCCGCGCCTATCTCGCTGAGCCGGAAGGCTTTTCGCGCAGCAACTGGGCGCTGCTGGGCGAGCTGGGATTGATCGCCCTGCCTTTCACGCCCGAGCATGGCGGGCTCGGCGCAGGCGCGACCGGGCTGGCGACGGTTTTCGAGGTGCTGGGCCGCGGGCTGGTGGTCGAGCCGCTGGCGGAGGCCGCGCTGCTGGCGGGCGGCCTGTTCGCGCGGCTGGCTGGCGATGCGCTGAGCGCCGAATGGATGCCGCAGCTTATCGCGGGCGAGAAGCGGCTGGCCTTCGCGCATCGCGAAGCAGCGGCGCGCGACAATTGGGCCTGGGTGGAAACCAGCGCGCAGGACAACCGGCTGAGCGGCGAGAAATCCTTGGTCGTCGCAGGCGCGGGCGCGGACGGCTTTATCGTCTCTGCCCGCAGCGCCGGTGCTGCGGGCGATGAGGCGATGATCGCGCTCTATCTGGTCGAACCCTCCGCGCCCGGGCTGGAGATCGCGCCGTGGCGGCTGGTCGACGGCGGTGTCGCCGCGACGCTGCGGCTCGACAATGTCGATGCCGTGCCGCTCGGGGGCGGGCTGGCCGAGATCGCCGAAGCGCGCAGCTGGCTCGCGCTCGCGCAATCGGCCGAAGCGCTCGGCATCATGGAGCGGCTGTTCGCCGAGACGCTGGATTTCCTGCGCACGCGCAAGCAGTTCGGCGTGCCGCTTGGCAGCTTCCAGGCGCTGCAGCATCGCATGGCCGCGCAATATAGCCAGATCGAGCAGGCGCGCGCGCTGCTCAACCTCGCGATGATGACGCCGCCCGAGCATGCGGCGGCGTGGCGGCAGGCGGTGGACGGCGCGCGCGCCTTCATCGCTGACGCAGCGGTGGCGCTGGGCCACGAGATGATCCAGATGCACGGCGGCATGGGTGTTACGGACGAGCTGATCATCGGCCATGGCCATAAGCGGCTGCTGATGCTCTCGCGCTGGCCCGAAACCAGCGCGGCCGCGCTCGATCGCTATGCGGGGGTGAACTGACCTCAGCCCCTCCCCTTCAGGGGAGGGGACGGGGGTGGGGCCTACAACCAGGTGCGGCGTTTGTCGCGAGTCCCCACCCCAACCCCTCCCCTGAAGGGGGAGGGGCCTAGCCGTCTTCGAAAAGCCGAAGGAACAGCTAAGCCCGCTGCTTGATCCAGCCGATCCCGCGCCGCAGCAACGTGTGGAAGACAGGCAGGTCCCAGGCGCAGCGATCCACCGTCGGCCACCAATCCAGCATCGGCTGGAGATCATAATGGCCGCGGCAATGGCCAAGCGTGAGGTAAAGCACCGCGCCCTCCCCATGCCGCTTGATGTAGAATACCGGATGGGTGCCCGGCGCGCGCTCGGCCTCGACGAAGCCCGCGCCTGGCTCGGTGCATTCGGTTTCGAGCAGCACGTGGAGATCGCCGTGCAGCTCCATATGATAAAGCTCGTCGGTCGCCTCGAACGGCTCCACGCCCTCGACGAGCGGGTGGGTGGGATCAGCCACCGTCACCCGGTATGGCGCGATCGGCGGGTGCGAGAGGAATTGCGAGCCGAGCAGGTCCATATAGAGCGGCGCCCAGCGCGGCGCATCCCACAGTCCATTCTCCAGCAGCCGCAGCACCGAGTTGGTGCCGTGCAGCGCGTACCAGCGCCCGCCCTTGGCCAGCCAAGTGCGCAACGCCTCCTGCGCCTTGAGCGAGGGGGTAACGTCGCAGGTATAGGTGATCAGGATATCGGCCGCTTCGATCGCCGCGATATTCTCGAAATCCTCGAACACGCGGGTGCGCACGCGCTCGTCCTCGGCCAGCAGCTTCAAAAGCTCCAGCCGGGCGAAATCCATATCGTGCCACACGCCGCCGCACACCAGCACGCAATCGATGCGCGGCGGATGCGCCTGCTCGGTCATGCCTTGCCGCCCCCAATGTATTTCTCGAGCGTATGGTGAAACTGGCGGATGCGGATCTCCTGATAGTCGCCGAGATTGACCTCGCCGGTCTTCGAGCAGTGCAGCCCCTGCTGCACATAGGGCAAATTATCCATGTCCTGCTCGAACACGTCGCCGAGGATGCCGATCTCCTTGCACGCGCTCCACGGCTCGTCCTTGCCGAGCAGGCGCATCGGCGCGCCGCGCGGGATCGGCTGGCTGGGCGGCACCCGGGTGAGCACGCGCACCTCCATCAGGCAGGTGTCGGGCGTGGCGCCGGGCCGCCAGCGATAGACGATGTTGGGCATGAAGCCGCCCCACGGCGCGAAATTGGGGAAGACATTGTAGACGAGCGCGTCGAGCAGCTCGGAATCGGTCGCGTGGCTGTGATCATGGCCGAACATGCGCGTATAATTGGCGCGCATCGCCTCGCCGAGCGCATGCCGCGCGCTCACGCCCTCGGGCACCTTCACCGCATAGGGATCGTCGGGATTGCCTTCGTAATTGTCGGCCGAGCGGCCATTATATTTGATGAACTCGTCGACGATCCACTGCTCGGTCTTGCCCTCGGCATTGATGTGGGGGGACATGATGCCGAATGGAACGAGGTTCACGTTCACATTGTCGCCCCAGATCCAGTAGGCGGAATTGCAATCGCCGGTGAAGGGCAGCAGCTGCGGATGGGTGATGATGGTGTGCCAGGCCTCCATGAAGGCCTCCATCGTCACCTTCCAATTGGCCGGAACCTCCTTGGCGACCCAGATCGCGGTGGTGCATTCCTCATGCCGCCAGCGCTTGAAATGCTCGGGCAGCGGCGCGAGAAATTCCTCCAGGCTCGGCCCGCCGGGATTTTCGCGCAGGAAGATATAGCCGCCCCAGCGGCCGACCTCGGCCTCCGGCAAATGCATCTTCTCGTCGGTCAGGTGGCTGAAATCCCAGCGGCAGGGGTTCGAGGCGAAGCTGCCGTCCTTGTTCCAGGTGAAGCCGTGGAACGGGCAGATGAACTGATCGGCATGGCCGTCCTGGGTACGCAGCTTGCGCCCGCGATGCATGCAGACATTGTGCATCGCCTTGACCGAGCCGTCCTCCTGGCGCGAGAGCAGATAGGATCGCCCGGCATTTTCGAAGACGGTATAGTCGCCGGGCTCGGGAATATCCTCCTCGCGCGCGGCGAACTGCCAGACATGCGGCCACATCTTCTCGCGCTCCAGCCGCGCGAACTCCTCGCTGGTGTAGCGGCTGGCGGGGATCGGCTCCGATCCCAGATAGGTGTAGCTTTCCTGCTTGAGGAAATCGGGCGTCGCGCGCGCGTCCAGATCCATCAGCTCTTCCCAGCTGATGCCGGGGGAGCGGTTGCGCCCACGCGTTTTGGCGTCCGCCTTGGCGCTGGCCTCGGGATCGATATCTGCCACGGAATCCTCCAGTTGATTCTAATATTGGGCATCAGCTTGGCGCAGGCGCATGATCGCGTCACCTTGCCGAAAGCACAGGTTATTTCGCGCACGAAATCGGCCAACCCTAAGCGGCCATCTATAAACGAGGAGAGGATTGCATGGCAAAGCGGCTCGAGGGCAAGGTCGCGCTCGTCACCGGGGGAACGTCCGGCATCGGCGCGGCGGCGGTGCGGCGGCTAGTGGCGGAGGGCGCGCAGGTCGTCTTCACCGGATCGAAGGCCGACGCGGCGGCCGCGCTGACCACGGAAACCGGCGCTGCCTTCGTGAGCCATCGCGTGCAGGACGCCGATGCCTGGACCTCGCTCATGCAGCAGATCCTCGCCGCGCACGGCCGGCTCGACATCGCCTTCGCCAATGCCGGCACCGAATCGGGCGACGCCAGCATCGAGGATATCTCGCTCGAAGGCTGGAACAATGTTGTCGCGATCAACCAGACCGGGGTGATGCTGACGGTGCAGCATGCGGTGCGCGCGATGGCGCGGAACCCCGGCGGCCCGGCCGGATCGATAATCGTCAACAGCTCGATGAACGCGCTGCGCCCGCTCGGCAATTATTGCGCTTATTCGGTCACCAAGGCGGCGGTGGTGGCGCTCGCCAAATCGGCGGCCGTCTATTGCGGGCAGAGGGGCTACAGGATCCGCGTCAACGCGATCCTGCCCGGCGTCGTCGAAACCGATCTCATCCGCAACATCATGAACAGCCAGCCCGATCCGGCGGCGGCGCGCGCGATGTACGAAAGCATGGCGCCGCTCAAGCGGCTGGCGCAGCTCGACGAGGTGGCCGGGCTGGTCGCCTATCTCGCTTCGGACGAGGCCGGGTTCATCTCGGGCGGCGAATATACGATCGATGGCGCGACAACGGCGGGGATGATGGGGGTATGAGCGAGCTGGGTTCGCAGCGGCTGCAAGGCCGCGTGGCATTTGTTTCGGGTGGCCTGCGCGGCATCGGGCTCGCGATCGTCGAACGCTATCTGGCCGAAGGCGCCGAAGTCGTGCTTTCCGATCTCGATGCGGCCGAAAGCCCAGCCGCGCGCGACGTGCTCGATCGGCTGGGCGCGGGCGCGAGCTACATCGCCGCCAATGTCGCGATCGAGGGCGACTGGGAGCGCGCGCGCGATCTTGTGCGCGATCGTCACGGCCGGCTCGACATCCTCGTCAACAACGCCGGCACCGATCTCACCGGGCCGGTCGAAAGCCTGTCGATGGAAAGCTGGCGGCGGATCATGTCGATCAATGTCGATGGCGTGTTCCTCGGTACCAAGCATTTCGTGCCGATGATGGCGGCAAGCGGCAAGGATGTGCGCGGCGGCGCCAGCATCATCAACTTGAGCTCGATCATGGGCATGGTCGGCTATAACGAGGTTTCGGCCTACAATGCCAGCAAGGGCGCGGTGCGCCTCTTCACCAAGGGCATCGCGATCGAGTTCGCCACCAAGAAGATGCCGATCCGCGCCAATTCGATTCATCCCGGCTTCGTGATGACGCCGCTGATGCAGGCGGGGTTCGAGCGCTGGGTCGAAAAGGGCATCGCAAGCAGCACGCAGGAGCTGGCCGACACGATGGCGGCGACCACGCCGGTCGGCCGCGTCGCCGACCCGGCCGAAATCGCCGGCGCGGCCTTCTTCCTGGCCAGCGCTGACAGCAGCTACGTAACCGGCGCCGAGATCGTCGTCGATGGAGGATGGACCGCACAATGACAATCGCCCTTCCCGATACGATCGCGTTGGTGACCGGCGCGGCCGGCGGCATCGGCCGTGAGCTTTGCAAAGCATTGAAGGCGGCCGGCGCGACTGTGATCGCGACCGATCTTGCTGCGTCGGCCGACGGAATTGCTGCAGATCATTATCTGCAGCATGACGTGACGGATGCCGCAGCATGGCAGCGCGTTTCTGATTATGTCTCAGACAATTACGGGCGATTGGACGCGCTGGTGAACAATGCCGGCATCTCGATCGTGGCGAAGTTCGAGGAGTCTCCGCTCAGCGAATGGCATCGGGTGCAGCAAGTCAATGTCGATGCGATTGTGATCGGCGTGCAGGCGATGCTGCCGCTGCTCAAGGCGGGCGGCAAGGCGCGCAAGGGCGGCGCCTCGATCGTCAACTTCTCCTCGGTCGGCGGCCAGCGCGGCGCGGCGTTCAACGCGGCCTATTGCACCAGCAAGGCAGCGGTGCTGATGCTCTCCAAATGCCTCGGCGCGGAATTCGCCGCGCTGGGCTACAATATCCGCGTCAACAGCGTGCATCCCGGCGGCATCGATACCGCGATGCTCAATGCGATCATCGATCGCTATGTCGAGCTCGGCGCCGCGCCTTCGCGCGAAGCCGCGGTGCAGGGCATCAAGATCAACCACCCGATCGGCCGCATGGGCCGCCCGGACGAGCTCGGCGGCGGCGTGGTCTATCTCTGCTCGGAAGCGGCGAGCTTCGTGACGTGCAGCGAATTGGTCATCGACGGGGGCTTCACGGCGATTTGACGGCGCGGGCGCTTACGTCATGGATGGGCGGAAAGGGGTGGAAGGCCGTCAGTCTGCTTTTGGATGAGATTGAGCTGATAGCGGACGCAATCACTCGCTCTGTAACGAGCCTTTGGATAGAGGCCACACAACTTCGATTATGATGGTGCCGTCGCTCTCCGCGCGGCAGCGCGCACCTTCGCTCACTAGCGCGTCAACTGCCTCACGCAGCTCTTCTCGCGCTTTGCGATTAGCACCATCGAGACCACGAACAATTACTCTGAAAGGCTGCTCAACAGCGTTGATCTCACCGTAGATCATAGAGTCCACAAGAGCGTTAATGTTGCGACCGTGCCAGTCGGGTGCGCCAATACCAGCGAGTAACGCACTGTAAAAGTCTTCGGGTCCCGTCCATCGAAATGCGTTCAGTTCGACGATTGTCACCCGTAGCGGCTCCTCTGCCTCCTGTGATCTTAGCGGGCAAGCAAGGTTGTGGCGAGTGGTGGAAGCTTTGCGGCGCGGAGTAGTAGCTTCGCTACGGCAAACTCTGGGGTCGCGAGCTGCCATCACATCCGATTTGGCGGTAAGTGTTCTGGAAGGGGTAGGTAACGGACCGTGAAGCCTTGGGCGTCGGCAGTCTCGACATGGCAGCTTATCGAACCGGAATTTCAGCGCTGAGCTAATCAGTTTTATGTCGGACGATAAATTCCGCCCTCTCTCGAGCTGACGGTGATCGATCCGATAGGAGAGGGGTCGCCAATGCGCGAGCCTCAGCCGTTCCGAGCATGTGCCGGATGATGCCGGTCAGCGCCACTCTTCGTACAACCGCCGATTTGTCATTGAGGCCCCGCTCAATGAGAGCGCGCTGGGACGGAGCTTCGGTCAAGGGGCGGTGGTCGAACATGGTCTCCCGGCGGCGCAGCCCCATTGGCTTGTCGATCCATCGCCATGCAGTTCCGGAGGGCCATCCTGCCTTACCGTCTATCAAAGCTCCCAAAGCGACCGCACGAACTGACGGTTGCGTGGCCTTCAAGGAAATCTGCTCCAAAAACTTATCGAGCGCTGGCGTGCGCAAGGCGTATCGCAGCGTAGAAGCTTGGGGGCCTGTCGTCTGCGCACACATCAAATTGGCCAGTTCTGCTGCCACGTCGCTGCGACTGAACAGATCTTCGATGATCGAGCGCTCTTCCCCCCATCGACGCCAAGTCGCCTGCCGAACAAGGAGTTCTGCCGCTGTTCGCGCTATGACAATTGGGCTGGTCACAGGAAACGACCTATTTGCGCATCGGGCCGCCGCTTGGCGAACAGGTGCTGCCCAATCGTTGAGTCGCCATACAACCGCGGCAAACAGGAACGGGTTGGGCAAGCTTCCCGTGATCTTGAGCAACGCGGCTTCGCGGAGCCGACCATCGCGGTGAAAAATGAAGAGGTATTCGAGCCCCGGCGTTCGAAGCAGCAGCGAAGCGCCACTATGTCGAGGCGAGAATAACTTGCTCAATGGCGATTGCGGCGGTTGTCGATGGAGGCCAGCGGCGAATGCGATATCCCTGTCTGCTTGAGCAACAGAACCGGGGTCGAGGTCGCCAAGTAGGTCCAGAGTCCTGCTTAAGCTGGTGGCGGCATCGTCGCCAATATGCAGCTTGGTACCAACTTCAGCTAAAGCTGTGATCAAGTTTGGGGGCAAGAGACCAGATCGGGCGATCACAAAAAGAGAATGCTTTACCGCCAGCGTGCCGTCAACGTAGGGCGACTTTTGGGCCAAAAAAACTGGGCAGCTTTTGGGCAAGCGCCGCGATACTTCGAACGCCCGATAATGGGTCGATCAGTGCCATTCCGGCTACGGGTTCACAATCCGGTTATTCAACGCCGCCGCCGCGATCCTGTCGCAGATGGACTGCTCCCGCCGAACGTCGCCATCGGCTCACACCCTCCCATGGACATAATCGTCGAGCAGCTCGTGGAAGCGCTGGACGCGCTTCTCCTGATAGCTGAGGATGCAGCCCTTGAAGCCGCGCGAATTGAGCCCCTGTTGCTGGCTGGTGCCGATGCTCAGATCCTGATCGGCGACGAACCCCAGCGACTTGCCGTCGCCATAGACCGAATGCTCATGCTCGGCCCATTTGAGCGGGCGCATGCCGACCGGCGTCATCACCTCGGTCATGCCCGTCACCGGCGGCATCAGCACCCAATGCTGGAACACGCATTTTTCCGGATCGGTCGGGTGCGGCTCGGTGCGCAGGATCTGGCACTGCTCGGGCGACATGGTGAGGGTGAGGTTGGGGAAGAAGGTGCAGTGGAAATAATCGACCAGCTGCTGATCGGTCATCTTCTCATAATTCGCATAGCCGCGCTCCGGCCCGAGCTTGCGCTTGGCGGCGATGATCGCGGCGCGGATCTCACCCGTGCGGCCCCGATAGTCCTCCGGATCGATGCCCCAGCTCCGCGCCACCTCGGCGAGCGCCGGCGGCACGTCGCCGATCTGGAAGCTCTCGTTGCGGGTGGTTGCCTGGTGGCCCTTCATCCACATGCTGTTATGGCCGCTGTCATACATCGCGAACAGCGTATCGGGCAGGCCATCGTTGATGAACTGCGAAAGCTCCGGATGAATGGTCGGGAGGTGATAGCTCTCGTTGAAATTATCGCGGATGATCTTCCAGTTGAACGCGCAATCCGCCGACATGTTGAGCACGCGGATCCAGTTTTCGAGGCCGTAATTTTTGAGCAGCTCGGGAAAGGGGTCGAGCCAGTCATGAAGCGGCTTCGTATCCGGGTCCATGCAGTAGAAGATGAACGGCCCCCAGCTCTCGCAGCGCAGCTCGGTGAGCTTGACCTTGCCGCAGGGATTGCCGCCGGGGAAATCATCCGGATCCTGAACATAAGCGAGCGTGCCGTCGGGCGTGAACTGCCAGCCATGATAGCCGCAGGTGATCCGATCGCTGCCGCCGACATCGCCGAGCACCAGCCGGTTTCCGCGGTGCGGGCAACTATTGTAGAAGGCCTTGATCGATCCGTCGGCCTGGCGGACCATGATCACCGATTCCTTGCCGAAATTATGGCGGACGAAATCGCCCTCCTCCTCCAGCTCGGCGATCATCCCGCCCAGATGCCAGACGCGCGGCCAGAGATTGCGGTGCTCCAGCTCCATCCATTCCTTCGAGATATAGCGCTCGGCGGTGATCGGATCGCCGCGCACCGGCGGATCAAATCCTTCCGAATAGCGCGAAAGCAACGCTTCGACCGTCATGACATCCTCCTGGGGTTCACCCTGCCCCAATCCCGCGTCCGGCTGATCGCCCGGACGCTTTAGCCGGTTCATGCGCCGGCGCGGCAGCCGCCCCAACTCGACATTTGGCTAGTGGGGCTTGACGAGGAGCGTGGGCCAGGATTTTGGTCAGGCCACCAACGTCCTCACGTCATGCTGAACTTGTTTCAGCATCCACCCGGCCACGGGTGCCGGACTTGCGGGGCAGTGGACCCTGAAACAAGTTCAGGGTGACGGTTCTGGATCCGAGCATCCAAGGCCACCCAACCAACCGAAAATCGGCATATTAGGTGGACGCTGCGTGAAATCGCGTTGGTCTGGTAGCGATCTGGCGCTAGTGCAGCCGCTGGCATTGGTTGTGGCAATCACAGGATTAGCGGAATGACAGAATATGCTTTGGTGACAGGTGCCGCTTCCGGCATGGGTCGGGCTACCGCCGAGGTCATGCAGGCCGCGGGCTGGTCGCTTTTGCTGGTCGATCTTGATGCGGGCAGGCTCGAAGCGGTCGGTGCGGAACTTCGCGGATCCGGAGCCGTGGACTTGCTCGCCGGCGATCTGACCGACGCCACGTTCATCGCGCAGCTTTCGGGGAAGCTGGCGGAGTGCAGGATCTCTGCAGCCGTCCACTGTGCCGGCATTTCGCCCGGCATGGGCAACCCAAGTCGAATCCTTGAGGTGAACCTCGCCGCCTCAATCGCGCTCGTCGATAGCTTGGTCGATGTGATTGCCGATGGCGCGTCAGTGGTGTTGTTTGCGTCGACTGCGGGCCACATGATCGCGGGCACGTTCGATCAGCAGATCGCCGAGGCCATTACCAGGCGCGATCTTGCTCCATTACAAGACCTGGCGACCGGGCCCGAGATTGCTTACGCCATCTCCAAGCGCGGGGTTCAGCTCCTTGTGCGAAACAGAGCGCTGAGCTTCGGGAAGAGGAACATGCGGATCAACTCAGTCTCGCCGGGCATTATCGATACGCCTATGTCACGCGGGGAAATGACGCAGCAGCCCTTGATGAAGACGATCATCGAGAAGTCTCCGTTGCCCCGACTTGCTCTTCCCCGCGAAGTGGCGACGGTGGCGACGTTCCTGTGCGGTCCCGATGCCACGTTCGTCACCGGAACCGATATTTTGGTTGATGGCGGCGCGATGACGACCAGTTCCGAGATACTCGTAGAATGAGAGAGCTGCCCGTCAATTGGCGTGGATGCGAGCCTTCGCCGGCAGGACGGCCCTGAGGCAGCTCGATCGCATCGATTGAGCGGTCGCGATCTCGTCGCATCTCGCTCTTCCCCCAACCCTCTGGCCCTTCCGCCAGCTTCGATCGTTTGCAAACCCTGGCTATGGGTGAATCATCGGTTGGGAAGAGGAGTGTTCGAATGGCCACTATCGCAATCACGGGCGCCTCGCGGGGCATCGGCCTTGAGCTGGCGCGGCAATATGCCGCCGCGGGCGATCAGGTGCTCGCCTTCTGCCGCAGCCCGCAAAAGGCGGACGCGCTCAACCGGCTGGCGGCGGAAACCGGCAAGGTCCGCGTGATCGAGATGGACGTGGCGGACGAGGCCTCGGTCAAGCGCGCGGCGGCGCAGGCGGGCGATGCGCCCGTGGACGTGCTGCTGAACGTCGCCGGCATTTCAGGGCCGGAGGGCAACGAGCTCGAATCCTCCGATTGGAGCGCCTGGGCGGAAACCTTCAACGTGATGACGATGGGCCCGCTGCGCGTGCTGCAGGCCTTCCTTCCGCGTATGCGGCCGGGCGCCAAGGTGATCAACCTTACCAGCCAGGTCGGCGCATCGACCTGGCCTTATCGCGGCTACTATGCCTATGGCGCGGCCAAGGCCGGGCTCAATCGGCTGATGCGTGCGGTGGCGATGGATCTGCGCGATCGCGGCATCATCGTCGGGTTGGTGCATCCCGGCTGGGTGCAGACCGAAATGGGCGGCGCCAACGCCGACATCACCCCGCGTGAAAGCGCCGAGGGCATTCGCGCGGTGACCGCCGCGTGGACGCTCGAACGCTCGGGCGAATTCCTCAAATGGAACGGGGAGACCCATCCCTGGTGAGCGCGGGCGTCAATGCCGGAAGTGCCGCATTCCCGTGAACAGCATGGCAAGCCCGGCCTTATCGGCGGCGGCGATCACCTCATCGTCGCGGATCGAGCCGCCGGGCTGGATCACGGCGGTGGCGCCCGCCTCGACCGCCGCGAGCAGGCCGTCTGCGAAAGGAAAGAAGGCATCCGAGGCGACCGCTGATCCGATCGTGCGCGGCTCCGGCCAGCCCGCCTTTTCGGCTGCGTCCTTGGCCTTCCACGCGGCGATGCGCGCCGATTCAAGCCGGTTCATCTGGCCGGCTCCGATTCCCGCCGTCGCGCCATCCTTCGCGTAGACGATCGCGTTGGATTTCACATGTTTGCACACCGTCCAGGCGAACAGGCAATCGTCGAGCTCGCGCGCGGTCGGCTGCCTTCTGCTGACGACCTTGAGCATATCGCGCGTGACGCGGCCATTGTCGCGATCCTGCACCAGCGCGCCGCCGGCGATGATCTTGGTCATCAGCCCCGCGCGCGCCGGATCGGGCAGCTCGCCGGTCAACAGCAGCCGCAGATTCTTCTTGCGCGCGAACACGGCACGGGCGGTTTCATCCGCATCGGGCGCGGCGACGACCTCCGTGAAAATCTCCGAAATCGCGGCTGCGGTCGCGCCGTCGAGCGGACGGTTGCAGGCAATGATGCCGCCGAAGGCTGAGACCGTGTCGCACGCAAATGCCGCCTGATAGGCTTCCAGCAACGTCTCCGCCGTCGCGACTCCGCAGGGATTGGCGTGCTTGACGATCACGACCGTCGGCGGCCCGTCGCGAAATTCGCTGACCAGTTCGAGCGCGGCGTCAGCATCGTTATAATTGTTGTAGCTGAGTTCCTTGCCCTGCACCTGCTCAGCCTGGGCGATGCCGCGGGCCGCCGGCCCGACCGGAACGTAGAGCGCCGCGCGCTGATGCGGATTCTCGCCATAGCGCAGCATCGATACCAGCCGGGTCGGCACCGAACGGACAGGCGGAAAATCGTCCCCCTGATCGATCTTGCTGAACCAACCCGCGATCATCCCGTCATAGGCGGCGGTGGCCGCGAACGCCTTCGCCGCCATCTTCTTGCGGAAGGCGAGGCTGGTGCTGCCGCCCTGCCCCTCAAGCTCGGCGATCAGGCCAGCATAATCGGTGGGATCGGTGACGATCGTCACATAGGCGTGGTTCTTGGCGGCGGAGCGTACCATCGACGGGCCGCCAATATCGATATTCTCGATGATCTCGTCACGGCTCGCGCCCTTGGCGACCGTCTGCGCGAAGGGATAGAGATTGACGATCACCAGATCGATCGCGCCGATCGCATGATCCGCCATCGCCCTGGCATGCTCGGGATCGTCGCGCACCGCGAGCAGGCCGCCATGGACCTTGGGATGAAGCGTCTTCACCCGCCCGTCCATCATCTCGGGAAAGCCGGTCAGCTCGCTCACGTCGCGCACGTCGAGCCCCGCGTCGCGCAACGCCTTGGCGGTGCCGCCGGTCGAGACCAGCTCCACGCCGCGGCGGGCGAGCGCCTGCCCCAGCTCAACCAATCCGCTCTTATCCGACACGGACAGCAGCGCCCGCGCGATCTTCACCTGATCCATGATCGACCCTTGTTTCAGCTTGCGCGGCGAAAAATCCAGGAGACGCTGATTCCGCCCGCGGGCCCCTCCGTAGCGATTACGAGCTGGTGCGTCGAGCGCGGCCAGCCGCTGGGATCGACCCACAGGCTCTCGTCCACCGAAAGCGTGCCGCCCTTGCAGCGAAACTGCCAGAGCGGGCCGCCATCGATGCGGAGCAGCGCGCCGAGGCCGTCGGCGGTCTGGGTTACCTCCACATCCGGCGACAGATGGAAACGCACGGCGACCGGCTGAACCGTGCGCAGCCGCACGCGGCGGCCTGCGGGTAGGAGCAGATCCTCGCCTGCCAGTTCGCGGCCATTCGCAGCCAGCTGCAGCTGCCGCTTGTGGAGAAACCCGAAGCGGCGGGCATAGCCATCATGGCTGACCTCGAGCCGGCTGCCGGCGTCGGTTTCCGAACGATCGCAGGCGACCTCGTAGACGCCGCGCCCCATGGTGCCGTCGGGGTAGGTGGCGGTGGAGTTGGTATCCGCGATCACCAGCGTCGAATGGGCGGCGGTGGCGCGCAGCGCATCGGCGAGCCCGGCCGGGAAATCCGCCGATCCGCCGCCCGGCCCGCCGCAGTTGACGACCAGGCGATGCTCGCCATCCGAAAATTCGAAGGCCAGCGTCGAGGCGCAGGCGCCATTGGCGAGCCGCTGCACGGGGGGCGGCGCGGCATCGACGATCACGCGGCTCTGCCCGCCGGTCATGCGCTGATAGCCCCAATCCGACGCCTGCCGCAGCGGCCGGGCGCGCACGGATGACGCGCGCACCGCCGCCTCGATCCGAGAGGCATCGATTGGGGCGATGCCTTGCCAGCTTGAAAGACCGCCATCGCCATGGGTGATGCCGAGCAGCGCCGGCACCGCCCGCTGCAGCGCGGTCGCGACCGCGGCCGGCGGATCGATCCGGCGCATCGCATAGACGCCCATCAGCTGCGACAGCCCCTCGACAAGCTCAAGCAGCGACAGGGGCGAGCGATCCAGCATCCCGCCATCGGCCGACATCGCCGCCTCCAGCGCGCGGACGAGCCCATCCTCGCCATGGAGGCGACGTCCTTCGCCGCCCGGAATGAGCAGGCCGGCGGCGATCACCCCTGTCCAGGCAATCACCCGCTGCAGCCCCCGCACCGCCTTGTCCGCGCTGCGATCGAGATGGCGCGCCTGCCGGGCAAGGCCATTCAGGACCGCCGACCGGTAAACCAGATTGCGTGAGGACAGGATGATCGGCGCATAGGCTGCCCAGAACAGGATGCGGCGCGCGCAGAGATCGGGCCGCCACACCGCCTGCGAGACCTTGCCGCCATGCACCGCCAGCCAATGCGCGATGATGCGTTCGGCGATGGCGGCGGATTGCGCGCGATCGGCCGCGGCGAGATCGCGCAGCCAGGCGAAGCTCTGCAAATGATCGAACAGCGCCGAGGATACCGAGAGGTTCGCGAAATCGAGCTCGGTCAGTTCGATCGCTTCGCCGCGATGCGCGACCCGCCCTTCGAGGATTGCCTCGCCGGCGCGCGGATCGCCGGGGATCGGATCGAGCGGCACGCCCAACAGCTTGAGCGGATAGCGCCCGCGCAGCCGCAGGCTGTGCAGCGGCGTGCGCCAGGCAAGGCGGTGAAAATGCTGCGCGAGCCGTTCGCTCAGCGACATGCCGCGATCATTCTCGACGCGGATCAGCATGCGGCCGGGCTCGACGCCGTCTGCGGTATCGATCGAGCCCGGCGCGTTCATGAGCCCCTGAGCCCGGCGATATTGGCGGCATAGGCTTCGGGGCCGCCCCTGAAGCTCGCCGTGCCCGCCACCAGCACATTGGCGCCGGCATCGATCGCCTGCCGCGCGGTGGTCGCGTCGATGCCGCCGTCGACCTCGAGATCGATCGGCTTGCCCAGCTTCTCGATCGACTTGCGAATCGCCTCGATCTTGCGAAGCTGGCTCGTAATGAAGCTCTGCCCGCCGAAACCGGGATTGACGCTCATCACCAGCACTAGATCCACCTCCTCCAGCACATAATCGAGCATCTTGGCGGGCGTCGCCGGGTTGAGCGAGACGCCCGCTTTCTTGCCCAACGCCTTAACCCGCTGAAGGGTACGGTGGAGATGCGGCCCTGCCTCGGCATGGACCGTGATGATATCCGCCCCGGCATTGGCGAAATCGTCGAGGAAAGGATCGACCGGGGCGATCATCAGATGAACGTCGAAGGTCTTTTGCGTATGCGGGCGCAGCGCCTTCACCACGCCCGGACCGATGGTGAGATTGGGCACGAAATGGCCGTCCATCACATCGACATGAATCCAATCCGCCCCAGCGGAATCGATCGCGCGAATCTCCTCGCCCAATTTGGCGAAATCCGCCGACAGGATCGATGGCGCAATAAGAACTGGTCCCGGCATCCCGACTCAGCGATTAAAGAGAGGTGTTGCGAGGTTCAACCCACGGCGGGTGCCTGTTCGTCTTTCCTGTGGAACATTGCAACGAAGAAACCGTCTGCCCCGCCTTCATCCGCCAGTATGGCGGGGGTGATACGGATGCGGCCGTCAGGCTGGACGCCGGGCAGGCCGCCGGGCGCGGCGACGGAGTCGAACTCGGCATGGGCCGATGCGAACCAGTCGGCAACCTGCTCGCCTTCCTCCTTCTCCAGCGAGCAGACCGCATAGACCAGCGTCCCGCCGGGTTTGACCGCTTGCGCGGCGCGCGCAAGGATCGCCAGCTGCTGGCCGGCGAGGTTCGCGATTGCCTTGGGCCGCACGCGATGCAGCACGTCGGGGTGACGGCGAAAGATTCCGGTGGCCGAGCAGGGTGCATCGACCAGCACCGCATCGAATTGCTCGTCCGGGGCATAAAGAAGCGCATCGGCAATGACGGTCCGCGCCGAAAGCTTCGTCCGCGCTAGATTCGCCTCGAGCCGCTTCATGCGGGCTTCGGAGAGGTCGACCGCGGTCACGCTCCAGCCCGCCGCCGCAAGCTGCATCGTCTTGCCTCCCGGCGCGGCGCACAGATCGAGCACGCTTCTTCCCTCGCCCGCGCCGAGCAGGCGGGCGGGCAGCGATGCGGCAATATCCTGCACCCACCAAAACCCGTCACCATAGCCCGGCAGCTCGGGCACCGACGCGCCGGCGGGCAGGCGGACATGGCCGGGCAGCAGGCTGACGCCGCCGAGCCGTTCCGCCCATTCCGCGGTCGCGCCGGTCTCGGCCAGGCTGAGATCGAGCGGGGGCGGGGCGGCCAGCATAAGCTGCGTGGCCGCGATTGCCTCATCTCCCCATGCGGCCCGCCACCGCTCCGCCACGGCCTGCGCAAGCGTTGGCACTTCCGGTAGCTTCGCCCCGCCGCGCATCAGCGATCCGAACACGCCGTGCACCAGCTTGCGCGGCCCGCCATCCACCAGCGGCAGGACGGTCGCGATCGCGGCATGGCCCGGCGTGTCGAGGATCAGCGCCTGTGCCAGCGCGATGCGCAGCACGGTACGCGCCTTGGCGTCGTGCGGCAGCGCCTTGCGCGTGGCGCTGTCGATCAGCGCGTCAAGATCGGGAAGCCAGCGCAGCACGGCGGCGGCAATCGCATGAGTCAGACCACGATCGTCGGCACGCTCCAGCCCGCTGACGGCGGAAGCCAATGCCCCTTCCAACGGCAGGCCGCGCCGCAGCACGGCATCGAGCAGCTTGAGCGCGGCACGCCTTGCGGCAACGCCCGGAGGATCTTGAGGCGACATAGCTCCCCCATAGACGCCAATGCGGCGCGGGCGGCATTCATATTTTGGCGGTTATGCCGAACACCCGGCTCGGCGCGTTGACGATTAATCGCGGCCGAGCGGATCGAGCGCGCTGGAGCGGCGGCGCGTAACAGGCACCGACGCCGTCGAAGACACGAACGCCGCGCCGCCTGCCCCGCCCGCGAGCGCCTGCAGTGCGGCGATGCGATTGGCGGTGTCGGGATGGGTCGAGAACATGTTGTCGCGTCCGCCGCCAGGCAACGCCGGCACGATATAGAGCTGCGCGGCGGCGGGATTGGCCTCGGCGACCGGGTTGGGGATGCGCGCAGCCCCCTTTTCCAGCTTGGCCAGCGCTGAGGCGAGCGACAGCGGCTTGCCCGAAATCTCCGCGCCGGCACGATCCGCGCCATATTCGCGCTGCCGGCTGATCGCCATCTGCACGATTATCGCCGCGAACGGCGCGATCAGCACGGCGGCGAGCGTCGCCAGCCCATTCTGCCGATTCCCCTGATGGCCGAAGAACATCCCGAAATTGGCGAGCATCGAGATCGCGCCCGCGATCGTCGCGGTCATCGTCATGATCAACGTGTCGCGGTTGCGGACATGGCCCAGCTCATGCGCCATCACGCCCGCGATCTCGTCGCGGGTGAGCATGCCGAGCAGGCCGGTCGTGGCCGCAACTGCGGCATGCTGCGGATCGCGGCCGGTGGCGAAGGCGTTGGGATGCGGGCTATCGATGACATAGACGCGCGGCATCGGCAGGCCCGCGCGGGTCGCGAGAGTGCGGATGAGGCCGACAAATTCGGGACAGCTCCGCGCGTCCACCTCGCGCGCGTCATGCATGCGCAGCACGATCTTGTCGGCATTCCAGAAGGTGAAGAGGTTCATGCCCGCGGCGAACAGCAAGGCGACCAATGCCCCGCCCGAACCGCCGAAACCATAGCCCACGCCCATGAACAACGCAGTCATCGCCGCGAGCAGCATGACTGTCTTGAAACCGTTCATCTTGCCTTTCGACCTCCGGACGCCAATGTGGGAAGCATCGAGCCGTTGTTCAATCGGAACCATCCATGACCAAGCGAAAGCCCGGCGAACGCCCGCCGCATGTGAAGCCCCCCGCGCACCTCTCCAAAAGCCCGCCCGTGCCGGAGCCGGAGGCGCCGCGCGGCGATCCCGAACATGGCGGCCGCGACGGCCTCGACCCCACCCGCTATGGCGACTGGGAGCTCAAGGGCATCGCGGTCGATTTTTGAGCCCGCCCAAAGACAGCCCGCTTCGAGGTTGAGATTTCCTGACATCGGTGTATATGTGTGAAAACACCAAAACACCGGAGTGCTAATGTCCTCTGTTCGCTGGAACATCGCCGTGTCCCCGGACACCGACCAAGCCGTTCGCATGTTCCTCGCCGCTCAGGGCGGGGGCCGCAAAGGCGACCTGTCGCGCTTCATTGAACAGGCGGTGCGGACCTATTTGTTCGAACAGGCTGTGGAGCAGGCCAAGGACGCGACCTCCGATATCGGAGAGGCGGACCTGGCCAATCTGATCGATGAAGCGGTCCAGTGGGCGCGCCATAATTGATGCGCGTGATCCTGGACACAAATGTCCTGATCGCAGCGCTCATCTCACGATACAGCCCGCCCGAGACGATCTATCGCGCTTGGCGCAGCGGCCGCTTCGAGCTGGTTACATCCCGCCTGCAACTGGACGAGCTGCGGAGGATAAGCCGCTATCCGAAGCTGAAGGCGATCCTGCCAAACCACCGCATCGGTACCATGATCAACAATCTCGACCGCGCAATCGTGCTGGATCATCTCCCGGAATTGCCTGACGGCGCGGAGGCGAGCGATCCCGATGACGATTTTCTTTTAGCCACGGTCCTCGCCAGCGATGTTGATTTTCTCGTGACCGGAGACCGCAACGCCGGTCTCCTGCAACGCGGCAGCTTCCAACGCGCGCGGATTCTCAATCCTGGGGCCTTTCGCGCCGAACTGGGCTTGAGCGCGACGCGCTAGAACTTCCCGGCCAATGGCATGTGTGCTACCAATGAGGGGCTTTCACTGAATTGCCTAGAGGATAAAGTCGACCCGGTTGAAGACGCAAGAGCGACAATGTGCAGCGCTTCGAAACTGACCGTCCCTATCGCCGGCCTTGGCGCTATCCCTATGCGTGATATAGGTTCCGCGTTCGCGTGACTGGCGAGAAAGGTGGAGCACCACCGTGAAGCGCGAATGGAGCCGCCGCTCGCCTGGGCATCCTTCAAGTGGAGGTGCTCGCATGTCCGATCCTGCCGAAATCTATAACTGGCGACGACTTGATAGCCGCGTCACCACGTCCGGCCAGCCGACCGAGACCCAGCTTGTCGAGTTGTCTAAGCTAGGCATCGGGCACGTCATAAATCTTGGGCTGCATACACATGAGAAAGCTCTGCCGGATGAAGCCGCAAGCCTTGCTCGGCTTGGCATAACCTACATCCACATTCCTGTGGAATTTGATAATCCGACCGAGCAGGACTTCTCCTGCTTCTGTGATGCTATGGCCACGGTGGACGGCAAGCCGGTGCATGTTCATTGCATTGCCAATATGAGGGTGTCGGCTTTCCTCTACCGTTGGCAGCGAGACGTGCTGGGACGCGATGAGGTCAGTGCTCGGCGCCTGATGGATTCAATCTGGCAACCCGGAGGCGTTTGGGCGGCATTCATCGGAGACGAGGCCGGCAGCGTGCTACCCCATCGTGCGCCGAAGAATGCGAAATCGTAAATTTTTCTGGCAGCTTACCAGTCATTTCCGCCTCTAACCCACCCGGCAGCAACCTACCCCTAAGCGGTCTTGCCAGCGCAGGCTGGCATCCATGTCTCTCGTAATTTGGGAGTCAGCTCGGCGTCGGAGAGACATGGGCTCCAGCCTGCGCTGGAGCGACGTGCGTCTTCGTCATCCCGCTGAAGCGATCGCCGTCAGGAAATAGTCAATCGAGAGATTGTCGCTCAAGCCGAAGCCCCGCATCGGCGAGAAGCTGAGGCCGCGGCGATCGATCACGGTCAGGCCGTTTGCCGCGAGCATGGTTTCAAGTTCGCCGGGGGTGATGAAGCGGTTCCAGTCGTGCAGCCCCTTCGGCACATGGCCGAGGCCTTCCGCCAGCGTGATCATCGCCAGCCGCGATTGCGGCGTGCGGTTAGGGGTGGAGAGGATCAGCAGTCCGCCCGGAGCCAGCGCCGCCGCGAGCCCCGCCACGAACGCGCCCGGATCGGCGACATGCTCGATCACCTCCATGCTGGTGACAAGATCGTAACGAGGGCCTTCCGCCACGATCGCCGCGAGTTCGCCCGCGCGATAATCGATCAGCAGCCCCTGCCCTTCGGCATGGAGTTTTGCGGCGGCGATATTCTCGGGCGCAGCGTCCACCCCGGTGACATCCGCGCCCAGCCGGGCGAGCGGCTCGGCGAGCAGCCCCGCGCCGCAGCCGACGTCGAGCGCTTTCCGCCCCGCGAGCGGCTTGCGGTCGGACGGCTCCGTGCCCCAATGCGCATCGATCCGCTCGCGCAGATAACGCAGCCGCACCGGGTTCAGCTTGTGCAGCATCGCCGAGCTGCCCTTCGGGTTCCACCAGTCGGCGGCGAGCTTGCCGAAGTGCTCGGCCTCGGCAGGGTCAATCGTTGCGGGATGGTCGGCGCTTGCGTTCGTCATGGCTGCTCATTATCAGGCGCGCGTCTTTCCACCCAGCCCTGAAACAAAAGCAAAGCGCAGATCCATGGCCCGTATTGTGATGAAGTTCGGCGGCACCTCGATGGCGGGGATCGAGCGGATTCGCAACGTCGCCAATCGCGTGAAGCGCGAGCATGATGCGGGCAATGAGGTGGCGGTGGTCGTGTCCGCGATGTCGGGCGAGACCGATCGGCTGGTGAATTTCTGCCGCGAGGCCGCGCCGCTTTATGATCCGCGCGAATATGATGTGGTCGTGGCATCGGGCGAGCAGGTCACGAGCGGGCTGCTGGCGATCGTGCTGCAGGCGATGGGCGTGCCGGCGCGGAGCTGGCTCGGCTGGCAATTGCCGATCAACACTTCGGACGCGCACGCCTCCGCCCGCATCACCGCGATCGATTCCGACAGGCTCGGCGCGGCAATGACATCGGGCGAGGTCGCGGTCATTCCCGGCTTCCAGGGGATGACCGACGAGGGCCGGGTGACGACACTGGGGCGCGGCGGATCGGACACGTCGGCAGTGGCGGTGGCGGCGGCGATGAAGGCCGATCGCTGCGACATCTATACCGACGTCGACGGCGTCTACACCACCGATCCGCGCATCGTGCCGCGCGCGCGCAAGCTCGACAAGGTCACCTATGAGGAGATGCTGGAGCTCGCGTCGGTCGGCGCGAAGGTGCTCCAGACCCGCTCGGTCGGGCTCGCGATGAAGGAAAAGGTGCGCGTGCAGGTGCTCACCTCGTTCGATGACAAGCCCGGCACGATGATCGTCGGCGAAGAGGAACTCGAAGGAAACGGAATGGAACGGCAGCTCATCACTGGCATCGCCTATGACAAGAACGAAGCCAAGGTCACGCTCGTGGCGGTGCCCGATCGGCCCGGCGCGGTGGCGACCATCTTCACCCCGCTCGCCGACGCCAACATCAATGTCGACATGATCGTGCAGAACGTCGCGCACGATACCGGATCGACCGACGTCACCTTCACCGTGCCGCAATCCGAACTCGCCCGCGCGCTCGACGTGCTCGAGAAGAACAAGGACAAGATCGGCTATGAGCGGCTGATCAACGATACCAAGGTGTGCAAGGTCTCGGTGGTCGGTGTCGGCATGCGCAGCCATGCGGGCGTCGCCGCGACGATGTTCGAGGCACTGGCCGATCGCAAGATCAACATCCTCGCCATCACCACCAGCGAGATCAAGGTCTCCGTGCTGATCGACGAGGATTTCACCGAGCTTGCCGTGCGCGTGCTGCACACCGCTTATGGGCTCGACGCGCCCGAGGCCGTCGAGGCTTGAGCGAGGGCCACGACCAGCTCGCCGCGCTGATGAAGTGGGGCGCGGATTTTCTCGGCACCCGCTACGCGATCATGGCCGGCGCGATGAGCTGGGTGTCCGAGCGGCACCTTGTCTCGGCCATTTCCAATGCCGGCGGCTTCGGGGTGATCGCCTGCGGGGCGATGACGGTCGATCTGCTGGACAAGGAAATCGCCGCCACCAAGGCGCTTACGCAGAAGCCGTTCGGCGTCAACCTGATCACCATGCATCCCGATCTCAACGCGCTCATCGATCTGTGCGGGCGCCACCAGGTTGGTCATGTCGTGCTTGCGGGCGGCTTGCCGCCGGGCGGCGCGATCGAGCGGATCAAGAGTTCGGGGGCGAAGCTGATCTGTTTCGCGCCGGCACTGGCGCTGGCCAAGAAGCTGATCCGATCGGGCGTGGACGCGCTCGTCATCGAAGGCTCCGAGGCGGGCGGGCATATCGGGCCGGTTTCGACCTCGGTGCTTGCGCAGGAGATCCTGCCCGAAATTGCCGAGGAAATGCCGGTGTTCGTCGCTGGCGGCATCGGGCGCGGCGAGGCGATCGCCGCCTATCTCGAAATGGGTGCGGCCGGGGTGCAGCTCGGCACGCGCTTCGCCGCGGCCGCCGAATCGATCGCACACCCCAATTTCAAAAAGGCGTTTTTCCGTGCGTCCGCGCGCGATGCCGTGGCCAGTGTGCAGATCGATCCGCGCCTGCCGGTCATTCCCGTGCGCGCGCTCAAAAATGCTTCGACCGAACTGTTCAACGCCAAGCAGCGCGAAGTTGCCCAGGCGCTCGACGAGGAGCGCGTCGCGATGGCCGAAGCCCAGCTCCAGATCGAACATTATTGGGCAGGGGCGCTTCGCCGCGCGGTGATAGACGGCGATGTCGAGCGTGGCTCGCTGATGGCGGGCCAGTCAGTCGGCATGGTGACGAAGGAGGAGCCGGTCTCCGATATCATCGCCGCGCTGCTCGATCAGGCCGCCACCGCATTGGACTCGCGCGCTTCCTGACATTTGTATAAGTAGCCGTCCTGGCTGGCCGGACCGGCTATTCACGCGTTGAGGCCGAGATGCGATTCTTCTCTCTCCCCATGGCCGTCGCACTCCTGGCGGTGGGCGGAGCGGGCACCGGCGCACTGCCGGCGCCCCCCGCCAACTATTCCCGGATCGCGATGCATCCTGACACCCATTTCCTGACGGCGGAGGAGCGGCAGGTCGTCAACCTGCTGATCCGGGCCGCCGATGCGATGACCGCGATCTTCGAACGGCAGGCCGGCGGCAGCGACCGAACATCCGACGGCCTCTATCCCGCCGGCGCCACGAAGGCGGAGCTGGACCGCTATCTCGCCCGGCATCCGGCCCAACGCGAAAGCCTGCTCAATCCCTATGCGGTCGTGCGCCGGCGCGGGGCCGCGTTCGTCGCGGTGCCCTATAATGTCGAATATCGGGCCGAGCTCGCAAAGGCGGCGGCGCTGCTCGAAAAGGCTGCTGCGATCACCAGCAACCCGAGCCTGCGAAATTTTCTGAAGCTGCGCGCGCAATCCTTCCGTTCGAACGATTATTATCCGTCCGAGCTGGCGTGGCTCGATATCACCGGCACGCCGATCGACATCGCGATCGGGCCATATGAGACCTATGACGATGCGCTGTACGGGCAGAAGACGGCGTTCGAAGCCTATGTGATGCTGAAGAACCCGGCCGAAAGCGCCGATCTCGCCAAATATAAGGACTTGCTGCGGGACATGGAGGCGAACCTACCGGTCGAGGATCGCTACAAGAATTTCAAGCGCGCCACGTCGGCGCCGATCTTCGTGGCGGAGCAGGTGCGCGGCGGCGGCGAGAATATCGAAGGCCCGCAGACGATCGCGATCAACCTGCCAAATGACGAGCGGGTGCGCGAAGCCAAAGGCGCGAAGAAAATCATCCTCTCCAATGTGCTGGGCGCCAAATATGACGGCATCTTGAAGCAGGTCGCGCCCCGCGTGCTCGTCTCCGATCAGGCGGCGCTCGTCAGCCGCAAGAACATGACGCTGCACACCCTCTTCCACGAGCTGAGCCACAGCCTCGGCCCGGGCTCGATCACGATCAACGGCCGCGCCACGACCGTCTCGGCCGAGCTGGGCGACATCGGCGATACCGCGGAAGAAGCCAAGGCAGACATCATGGGCGCGTACAATGTGCTCTATATGATCCAGCGCGGCCTGATCCCCGAGGCCGAGCGCAAGCCGTTCCTGGCCACCGTGGCGGCGGAAATCTTCCGCGCAGCGCGCTGGGGCGACAAGGAAGCGCATGGCCGGGGCGCGGCGCTCCAATATGGCTATCTGAAGTCCAAAGGTGCGTTCATCTTCGATGCAGCAGCGGGGCGCTATCGGATCGATTACGATGCGATGCAGGCAGGGCTGCGCGACATGGTGGGCGACATCATCCGGCTTCAGGGCAATGGCGACTATAAGGGCATGGTGGCCTTTTTCGATCGTTATGCGCATCTCGATGATAATGCGCGCACGGTGATCGCGACGCTGAAGGATATCCCCGTTGATATCGCGCCCAGCTATCCCGACAAGATATGAGCGCCGAACAGACCCCCGGCGAGCAGAGGATCGAGGCGCGCGCCGAGGAAGCCGCCGCGATCCGCCGGCGCTGGCTGTCGCTGGGCGAAACGCTTGCCGTATTGGCGGTCGTGATATCGGGGCTCACCTTGTGGCTGAACTGGGCCGAGCGATCGGACACCAGGCAGGAAAAGGCGGCCGAGACGGTCCATGCGGCACGACAGGCCGCCACGCTCACCCTGACCAGCACGATATCCGGCAAGGGCAGCCGGCTCGAACTGCGCCCCGCGTCGGCCGAGCAGCAGGTCCTAGGGCAGACGATTCGCTTTCCCGCCGCGCTGGGCATCGCTCCGGTCGAGACCAGCGGCGAACCCAGAATCGAGGCGCAATGGTTCGAGAGCGCGCTCAAGAAGGCGCGCAACAAGGCGGGCCTGCCCGACGACAGCCGCGGCGACGAGCGCCTGCCGCTGATCGTCGAAACCCGCTTCATGGCCGATGGCGCGGCGCACGCCGATGTCGGGCTCTACGATATTGGCTACACGATCAGGGGCAGGCTGCTTTCCGGCCACATCTTGGCGTTGCGCGGACTTTCGCTGGTGCGCCACGTCGCGCCCGACAAGGCCGACGCGGCGCTTGCCGCGCGGGCGGCGCATTTGCTGCACTCCGCAACCGGATGATCCAATCCCGATTGGAATCAAGGCGCGCTTTCTGTTAGCGCATTGGTGTGCCCCAGCAGACCACAGCCGCGAACGCCGCACGCGAGATCCTGACGCGTCTTCATGACGTGATGGCCTCGCGCACGCCGGCGCAGGCCAAGCTCAACCGCGTCGTCCAGATCATCGGCGAGGCGCTCAACAGCGAGGTCTGCTCGATCTATCTGCTGCGCGACGGCGCGCTTGAGCTGTTCGCCACGCGCGGGCTCAAGCAGGAAGCCGTCCACGTCACCCAATTGGCGCTCGGCGAAGGCCTGGTCGGCACGATCGCCGAGGAAGTCGAGACGCTGAATCTCGACGAGGCCACCAGCCACCCCAATTTCGCGTACAAGCCCGAGACGGGCGAAGAGCTTTATCACAGCTTCGCGGGCGTGCCGATCGTGCGGCGCGAGCGCGCGGTGGGCGTGCTGGCGGTGCAGCATGCCGAGCCGCGGCGCTATGATGAGGTCGAGATCGAGGCACTGCAGACCGTCGCGATGGTGCTGGCCGAGTTGATCGCCGGCGCGGGCCTGATCGACGATCTTGCCGCCTCCGGCGCCAGCGCGCGCGATATCGGGCCGATCCGGCTCCAAGGCCTCAAGCTCGTCGAAGGTATGGGCCGCGGTTTCGCGGTGTTCCACCAGCCGCGCGTGCATATCGAGCATACCGTGGCCGAAGATACGGAGGCCGAGCGCCACCGCGTTATTTCCGCCTTCGGCAAGATGCGCGAGCAGATCGATCGCATGATGCGCGAAGCCGAATTCGGCGTGGCGGGCGAGCATCACGACGTGCTCGAGACCTACAAGATGTTCGCCTATGACGAGGGCTGGGCCCGGCGCATCAACGAGGCGATCGATTCGGGCCTTACCGCCGAAGCCGCGATCGAGCGCGTCCAGCAGCGCACGCGGATGCGCATGCGCGAGATCGACGATCCGCTGCTGGCCGATCGCATGCACGATCTGGAGGACCTATCGAACCGCTTGCTGCGAATCGTCGCGGGCCAGCTCGGCACGGCGGCCCAGCTCGGCCTGCGCCAGGATTCGATCCTTGTGGCGCGCAATCTCGGCCCGGCCGAACTGCTCGAATATGACAAGCGCCGGCTGAAGGGCGTGGTGCTCGAGGAAGGATCGCTCACCGCGCATGTCACCATCGTGGCGCGCGCGATGGGCATTCCCGTGCTCGGCCGCGTCAAGGACGTGCGCCGCGTGGTGAGCGAAGGCGATCTGCTGCTGCTCGACGTCAACCAGGGCTTCGCGCTCGCGCGGCCGGCGCCGCCGATGGAGGAAGCGTTCGAGACCAAGCTCGCGCTGGGCCAGAAGCGGCGCGCCGAGTTTGCGGCGATGCGCGAACTGCCGCCTGTGACGAGCGACGGCATCCGCATCGGGCTGATGGTCAATGCCGGCCTGCGCGACGATGTCGCGGCACTCGACGTCACGGGTGCCGACGGCATTGGCCTGTTCCGCACCGAATTCCAGTTCCTGGTGTCGGCCACGCTTCCCCAGCGCGAGCGCCAGCAGCGGCTCTACCGCGATGTGCTCGATGCCGCAGGCGACAAGCCGGTCATCTTCCGCACGGTCGATATCGGCGGCGACAAGGTGCTACCCTATATGGTCAGCGATGCGCACGCCGAGCCCGAGGAGAACCCGGCGATGGGCTGGCGTGCGCTGAGGCTGGCGCTCGATCGCGATGCGCTGATGAAGGCGCAGGCGCGCGCGTTGATCGAGGCGGCGGCCGGCCGCACGCTGTACGTGATGTTCCCGATGGTTTCGGAGCCGTGGGAATTCGATCAGGCGCGCAAGCTCTTCGTTACGCAGCACGCATGGATCGCGTCGCGCAATCGCATGCTGCCCACCGCGATCAAATATGGCACGATGCTGGAGGTGCCGGCGCTGGCGGAGGTGCTGGACCTGCTGTTGCCGAAGCTCGATTTCCTTTCGATCGGCACCAATGATCTCACCCAGTTCCTGTTCGCCGCGGATCGCGCCAACCCCAAGCTGGCGGAGCGGTTCGATTGGCTTTCGCCCGCGATCCTGCGGTTCCTGCGCCGCGTCGTGATTCAGTGTACGGAGGCGTCCGTGCCGGTGGGCGTCTGCGGCGAGATGGGCGGCCGCACGCTTGAAGCGATGGCGTTGATCGGGCTGGGCGTCGAGCGGCTGTCGATCACGCCCGCCGCGGTGGGCCCTGTAAAGGCCATGATCCGCTCGCTCGATGCGGCCAAATTACAGGCTCGGATGGCGGAATGGCTCGCCAGCCCCCCTGAAAATATGCGCGGCGCGCTTCAGGAGTGGGCGAATACGAACGGGGTCGCCATCAGCTGATCGCAACCCGGCCCGCCGTTGACGAAAAGTGCCTGCCTCTATTTGACTTTTTACACATATTGTTGCGACATGGTTCAAGGGCGAGCAAGCTTTCCGCTAGTATCGGCAGGCGGCAGGGCTTCGGAGATCAGCCTGGTTGGGGATTGCGCATGACGGAAGCGCAGGCGACGCAAGGGAGGCATGCCAAGCGCGTCGGCGAACGCATCGCCGAAGCACGCAAGGCGCTGAAGCTTGAGCTTGAAGACGTTGCCGAGCGCTCGCGTATCCCGTTGCGGCATCTGCAGGCGATCGAGGATTCCAATTTCGAGGCGCTGCCCGCCAGCACCTACAGCATCGGCTTCGCCAAGACCTTCGCGCGCATGGTCGGCCTCGATGGCGAGGAGATCGCGGCCGATTTCCGCGCCGAGCGGGGCGAAACGCTCGCCCGCCGCACCGAATATACGCCGTTCGAGCCCGCCGATCCCTCGCGGGTGCCGCCCAGCCTGCTCGCGATGGTCGCGCTCGGCACCGCCGTCATCCTGCTCGTCGCCTATCTGATCTGGCGCGGCGGCTGGCGCAACGAGGAGCGGCAGCAGCTGGCGGCGGGGACGCAGCCAGTGGCGGAAGCGCCCGCCGCCCCTGCTCGCCCAGCGCCGAAGGCGGCGCCTACTGCTGCTGCGCCGGTGCCGTCGCCCAATGACAGGGTGGTGCTGACCGCGATCGAGGAGGTCTGGATCAAGGTGACGGACAAGGGCAACCCGGCCGGCCCCACCTTGTTCATGGGCCAGCTCGCGCCCGGCCAGAGCTATCAGGTTCCCGCCGATGCCAAGGATCCGCGGCTGCTGACCGGCCGGCCGCAGGTGCTACGCGTGCAAGTAGGCGCGCGCGAAATCCCGCCGCTCGGCAAGGGCGATCGCACGATCAGCAATGTGAGCCTGAAAGGCCCGGCCCTGATCGAGCGCAGCGCCGCCAGCGCGGCACCGCCGGCTCCGCCGTCCGCCGCGCTGCCTTCCCCCGCCCAGCCTGCCACCGCGCCGCCGTCCCATGCGGATCAGGCCAACGGCAATGTAGCAAGCCCTGCCACTCCCTGATATCCATCCCCATCGCGCATAACGCCCCCCATGCGCTCACCCAGGAGATTCCTCGATGCGATTGCCGCTGATGGCTGCCTTGCTGCTGCTATCCACTGCCCCTGCCGCCTTTGCCCCAGCTCATGCCCAGGCTGATCTGGGCGGGCGCGTCGACAAGCTCGAAAAGGAAATGAAGGCGGTGCAGCGCAAAGTGTTCCCCGGGGGCGACAATCGCTTCTTCGAACCCGAGATCGCGCCGGCCGCGCCCCAGGCGGCGCCCGAAGGCATCCCCGCCACGACCCCGCTTTCGGATGTGACCGCGCGCGTCAATGCGCTCGAAACCGAAATGCAGCAGCTCACCAGCCAGGTCGAGCAGAACGGCTTCAAGCTCCGGCAGCTCGAAGACGCCATGAACAAGATGAAGGGCGATACCGAGGCGCGCCTGCTCCAGCTCGAGGGCGGCACCGCCGCCATCAAGCCCGGCACGCCCTCAACCGCGGCCGCTGCATCTTCGGTCGCGACCCCACCGCCGATCGTGACGACGCCTAATCCGAATCCGCCGGCCATCACGCCCCCGCCTGCGGCCGGCGCAGCCGCTGCCGCTGCGCCCGCCGCCGCAGGCTCGGACGATCAGGCCGAAGCGATCTATCTCGCCGGATACAAGCTGTGGGCCGACAAGAAATATCCCGAGGCGGAAGCCGCGCTGAAGGATTTCGTCGCCAAATATCCGAAGCACCGCCGCGCGAGCTACGCGCAGAACCTGCTCGGCCGCGCCTATCTCGACGAGGGCAAGCCAGCGCTCGCGGCAGAAGCCTTCTACGCCAATTATCAGAAGATGCCGCGCGGCGAACGCGCGCCCGACAGCCTCTATTATCTCGGCCAGGCGCTGCTTCAGCTCAAGAAGCCCAAGGATGCCTGCCGCGTTTATGGCGAGCTACAGGATGTCTATGGCGCGACCATGGGGGCCTCACTGCAGGATAAGGTCACCAAGGCGCGTGCCGACGCCAAATGCGCTTCCTGACACGGAGGTTCAGCGCTTCGCGCATGATCTCGAGGCGCTGACGGGGCCGCTGCCGCCGGGCCGCCCGATCGGCCTCGCGGTCTCGGGCGGGCCTGACAGCCTCGCGCTCCTGCTGCTGGCACAGGCCGCCTTGCCGGGCAGGATTACCGTGGCAACGGTGGATCATGGCCTCCGCCCCGAAGCCGCCGCCGAGGCAAACATGGTCGCGGGCATTTGCCGTCAGCTTGGCACGCCGCACGCCATACTGGCGCCGGAAACCCCGCTGGCGTCCGGCGGCAATGTGCAGGAGCGTGCGCGGTTGCTGCGCTATCGTCTGCTGAAGGATTGGGCCGAAGCTTCGGGGATCGCGCTGATCGCGACCGCGCACCATCGCGACGACGTGGCCGAGGGATTTCTGATGCGCGCGCTGCGCGGCTCCGGCCTATCCGGGCTGGCGCGGATGAAGGCGATCGCGGGCCTGCCTGTTCCCGGCCCCGATTCGCGCGGCGGTGGACCGCGACTCGTGCGTCCCTTGCTGGATTGGCAGCGAGCGGAGCTGGCCGTGATCGTCGAAAAAGCTGGTCTTCGTCCCGCGCTCGATCCTTCCAACACGGATCCACGCTACGATCGCGCCCGCATCCGCGCACTGCTGGGGCGCGAGCCCGCGCTCGATGCCGGGATGCTGGCGCGCGCCGCAACCTACCTCGCCGATGCCGATGCCGCGGTGGACTGGATGGTGGAGCAGGCCTGGCGAAGCCGGGTGGACCTGAGCCACACCGGCGAAATCCGTATAGACTCAGGCGACTTGCCGGTGGAGATTCAGCGGCGCCTGGCGGCACGCGCGCTGATGGCATTGGCAGCGACTTGGGATGGCGACGGGCTGGACCGGATGGTCGCCAGGCTCACAGCCGGCGGCACCGCCACGCTGGCCGGAGTTCGGGCATCGGGCGGGCCGGTGTGGCGCTTCGGCATCGCTCCGCCACGGCGGGAACACCGTTAAGCATACATCCATTGTTATTGGTGCAGGATAACTTATCTTAGGCGGCGAAAGGCTGGGATCACCGAATGAATCAGGACAAGGAACCGCAGGGCAATCCGTGGATGCGGAGCGTGGCCATCTGGGCCGCGATCATGATTGGCCTGTTCCTATTCGTTTCGATGTTTGCCGGCAATAGCCGCCGCGACGCCGGCAGCGCGATCGCCTATTCGGAATTCCTCGGCCATGTCAACGAAGGCACGGTGCGCGAGGCGGATATCGGCGAAGGCATCGTCAGCGGCAAATATACCAACGGCCAGCCGTTCAAGACCTTTGCGCCCAACGACCCAACGCTGATCCAGCGCCTCGCCGACAACAATGTCACCTTCCGCGCCGTGCCGGACGAGCAGGCGAGCGTGTGGATGATCCTGCTCTATCAGTCGCTGCCGTTCCTGCTGATGATCGGCATCGCCTTCTTCGTGTTCCGCCAGATGCAGAAAAATTCGGGCTCAGGCGCGATGGGCTTTGGCAAGAGCCGAGCGCGGCTGCTGACCGAGAAGCAGGGCCGCGTCACCTTCGATGACGTCGCCGGCATCGACGAGGCACGCGAGGAGTTGCAGGAGATCGTCGATTTCCTCAAGGATCCGAGCAAGTTCGCCCGGCTCGGCGGCAAGATCCCGAAAGGGGCGCTGCTGGTCGGCTCGCCCGGCACCGGCAAGACGCTGCTCGCCCGCGCGATCGCGGGTGAAGCGAACGTGCCCTTCTTCACCATTTCGGGTTCGGACTTCGTCGAGATGTTCGTCGGCGTCGGTGCCAGCCGCGTGCGCGACATGTTCGAGCAGGCGAAGAAGAACGCGCCCTGCATCGTCTTCATCGACGAAATCGACGCCGTCGGTCGCCATCGCGGCGCCGGCCTTGGCAACGGCAATGACGAGCGCGAGCAGACGCTGAACCAGCTCCTCGTCGAGATGGACGGGTTCGAGGCGAACGAAGGCATCATCATCATCGCCGCCACCAACCGTCCCGACGTGCTCGATCCCGCACTGCTGCGTCCCGGCCGCTTCGACCGGCAGGTGGTCGTGCCGCGCCCGGATATCGAGGGACGCGAGAAGATCCTGGCCGTTCACATGTCGAAGGTGCCGCTGGCGCCCGATGTCGATCCGCGCACCATCGCGCGCGGCACGCCGGGCTTTTCCGGCGCCGATCTCGCCAACCTCGTCAACGAGGCTGCGCTGCTCGCCGCGCGCAAGGGCAAGCGCCTCGTCGCGATGCGCGAGTTCGAAGAAGCTAAGGACAAGGTCATGATGGGCGCCGAGCGCAAATCGATGGTCATGACCGAGGATGAAAAGAAAGCCACCGCCTATCATGAGGCGGGCCATGCGCTCGTCTCGCTCCATGTTCCCGGCTGCGATCCGCTGCACAAGGTGACGATCATCCCGCGCGGCCGTGCGCTGGGCGTGACCTGGAACCTGCCGGAGCGCGACCGCTATTCGATGTCGATGCAGCAGATGAAGGCCCGGCTCGCGCTCTGCTTCGGCGGCCGTATCGCCGAGCAGCTGATCTACGGCGCGGATCATCTCAATACCGGCGCTTCCAACGACATCCAGCAGGCCACCGATATGGCCCGCTCGATGGTGATGGAATATGGCATGAGCGAGAAGCTCGGCTGGCTGCGCTATCGCGACAATCAGGACGAGGTGTTCCTTGGCCACTCGGTCGCGCGCACCCAGAGCATATCGGAAGAGACTTCGCGCCTGATCGACCAGGAGGTCCGCCGCCTGATCGAAGAGGCGGAAGCCACCGCCCGCAAGGTGCTGACCGACAATCTGGACGAGCTGCATCGTCTCGCCAGCGCCCTGCTCGAGTTCGAGACGCTGACCGGCGAAGAAGCCAAGCGCGCGATCGCGGGCGACGATATCGGCCGCACGGACAGCGGCGCGCGCACCCCGCTCGCGCTCGGCAGCGGCGGCTCCTCGATCCCGAAGAGCAAGCGGCCGCCGCGCAGCAAGGGCGGCTGGGGCGATCCCGCACCGCAGGGTGCCTAGCCTCCTGCTCGGATGAAGGCGCGAACCGGCCTTCGGCCCGGGAGCCGGGCAGGCGAGTTTTCCTGTCAATCGCGCCTCGAACGGCTACAGCCTGACCTATCCTCGCAACGGCCTGTGAACACAGGCGGCCGGAGATAGTTTAGCGCACGATGTCAAAACCCGAGCCGCCGCCCGCCATTTCCCCGTTCAGCATCCCCATCTTCCGAATGGTGTGGATCGCCAGCCTGATCTCCAATTTCGGCGGGCTGATCCAGTCGGTCGGCGCGTCGTGGCTGATGACCTCGCTCACGCGCGATCCGGCGCTCGTCGCGCTCGTGCAAGCCTCCACCACGCTTCCGATCATGCTGCTGTCGCTGCTGGCCGGCGCGATCGCGGATAATATCGAGCAGCGCGCAGTGATGCTTTGGGCGCAATCCTTCATGTTGGCGGTGTCCGCCGCGCTCAGCATCTTCGCCTGGCAGGGCATGCTTTCGCCTTGGCTGCTGCTCGGCTTCACCTTCCTGATCGGCATCGGCACCGCGCTGAATGGTCCGGCCTGGCAGGCTTCGGTGGGCGAGATGGTGCCACGCGCGGCGTTGCCCGCTGCCGTCTCGCTCAACAGCATGCAGTTCAACATCGCACGCAGCGCCGGCCCGGCAGTGGGCGGCATCATCGTGGCGGCTGCCGGGCCGGCGGCGGCCTTTCTGATCAACGCCATCAGCTATGTCGGCCTGATCGCGGTGCTGGCCGGGTGGCGGCCGCCCCGAAAAGAACGGCAGCTGCCGAGGGAGCGCATCGCGATCGCGATGGAGGCGGGCATACGCTATGTCTGGATGTCGCCCCACATCCGCGTGGTTGTCTTGCGTGCTGGCCTGTTCGGGGTGGCCGCCAGCGCCGTTCCCGCCCTGATGCCGCTCGTCGCGCGCGAACATGTCAGCGGCGGGGCACTGGTCTATGGCATTTTGCTCGGCGCGTTCGGGATCGGCGCCGTTGCGGGCGCCTTGGCAAGCGGGCGGCTGCGCTCGCGCTTCTCGACCGAGAACGTGGTCACGATCGGGATATTGGCCATGGCGATCGGCACGGTGATCGCCGGCATAAGCTACTCGCTGGCTGCGACCTTCCTCGCGCTCATGATGGCGGGTGCGGGGTGGGTGCTGACGCTCGCGACGTTCAACGTCACCGTCCAGATGGCTTCGCCGCGCTGGGTCGTCGGCCGCGCATTATCGATCTACCAGATGGCGGCCTTTGGCGGCATGGCGCTTGGAAGCTGGCTTTCGGGTGAACTTGCCGGACAGTGGGGCGTTGGCGGCGCGCTCGTCATCATGGGCGCCGTTCAGTCGGCCGCGTTGCTGTTGCGCTTCCGCTTCCCGCTGCCGCAGGTGGAAGCGCTCAACCTCGATCCGCTCAGCCGCTGGACCGAGCCCGATATCGCCGTTTCGATCCAGCCCCGCAGCGGCCCGATCGTCGTCACCATCGAATATCGCATCGACCCGGCCAACATTCCGGAATTCCTCGCTGCGATGGCCGAGCGCCGGCGCATCCGCATTCGCGACGGCGCGCGGCATTGGACGCTGCTGCGCGATCTTGAGGATGAGATGGTCTGGATCGAGCGCTATCATGTCGCGACCTGGGTCGATTATGTGCGCCACAACCAGCGGCGCACGCATGCCGACGCCGCCAATTTCGAGCGCATCCGCGCCCTTCATGCCGGGCCTGACGCCCCCAGAGTTCACCGGATGATCGAACGCCAGACCGGCGCGCTCGGCACGCCGGTTTCGGGCGAGATCGGCGATCCGCTCACCGATCCCACGCGATCGAGCTGATCACGTGCCTGTTTCGCGAGCGTGAGCCAATCGTCCTTGAGCCTTTAGTCAGCGGCCCACGGATTGTGGATGAGAATGCCCGTCGCAACGAAATCTGCGACGTTGCGCGTCACCACCGTCAAGCCGTGCACAAGTGCTGTTGCCGCGATCCACCCATCCCGCTCGCTCACGGGATCGGGAACATGCAAGGCCGCACAGGCGACAGCAACGGCGGAGTCCATCGCCAGCACTCGGCCCGCGAAGCCGGGTATGACGATGTGGTCGAGCCAGCGGCGCAATTTTTCTCCCTGCGCCGGGTCGCGCCGCTCAATGCGCACCACGCCCAGCTCCAGCTCAAAGAGCGACATCACGGAAATGAAGGTTGTGCTGGGGTCGGTTGCCTTGAGCCAGGCTACGAGCTCCGGCGCGGCCCGCCCTGATCGGAGTTTACGGCTTTCTGATATGACATTGGTATCGATCAGGAACATCAATCCAGGTCCGCCGGACGCACCGTAATGCGCGCCTTGGGCGCTTCGAACTCGAAATCTTGATCGTCATCGGGCATCAGCACATTGAGCAATGACGTGCCCAGGCTCGCAAGGCGCTCATAGTCCTTGATCGCGAGCACGACGAGCGAAGGCTTGTTTCGATCGGTGATGAACACCGGGCCGGACTGGGCAGCGCGTTTAATGCGTCCCGGATCCCGATTAAAATCCCTGCTGGTGAAGGTGGCCGGCATCGACGATCCCACATGTCGTTACATACAGACATATGGATGTGTGTGGGACAAGTGTCAACGCGGTGGGACGTTCATATGGCTGGGTTTCCGCAAGGCAGTGATCTTGAAGGTCGGGGGGTTCTGTTGCCCGGCCCCCCCGGAGCCGCTGGAATCCGCTTCTGTTGCCCGGTGCGGCCCGGACCGCGCTAAGCTTTGTAACGTCTGCCCGTTAGGGCATCAGTTACGCGGCAAGAGCGAGCGCCTCGTTATCGTTGGCACTTGTAGGTTTGAACGGTTTTACGGCGCATTCAGGCCGGGCAAAAATACCGTCTTTGAACACACGTCGATCCTGGTTCGGCCCCATCAAAATCCCCCGGTTTCCCAAAGGCTTGTGGTGGAGCCGCCGGGTACTGCCCCCGGGTCCGCTGCGCCTATTTCACGGCATCGTTTATCACCATAGCCGGCAAGCCGGCGGAGACGTATATAGGGCGCCTGCGCGCCGATGCAAAGGGAGCAGAACATGGCGGAACCCACGCAATCGATCATGGACACCCGCCGGCAGCAGATGTTTCCGCTGCTCAATCCGGCCGAAATCGACCGGATCCGGCGCTTCGGCCAGCCGCGCTCGTTTCGGAAAGGCGAGATGCTGGCGCAGGTTGGAGAACCTGGCCTCGGCATGGCAGTCATTCTGAGCGGAAGCGTAGAAGTCAGCCGGCGCGGCGAAGGAGGGCGCAATCGCCCGATCGTCACCCATCCGCCCGGGGGTTTCATGGGTGAGCTCGCCCAGCTGACCGGCAAGCCCGCGCTGGTCGATACCCAGGCGATCGAGGATGGCGAAGCGCTGATATTTCCCCCGGATCGGCTGCGCGCCCTGCTGATCGCGGAGGCCGATCTCGGCGAACGAATCATGCGATCGCTGATCCTGCGTCGCGTCGGCCTGCTTGAAACCGGCGCGGGCGGCCCGACCATCATTGGCCATAGCGACGATGGCGATGTCCTGCGCCTGCTCGTCTTCCTCAGGCGCAACGGCCATCCCCATCTCCTGCTCGATCCGACGGTGGACGAGGATGCCCGGACGATTATCGACCAGTTCCATGTCGAGCCCCAGGAGCTTCCGATCGTCCTCTGTCCCGGCGGACAGATGCTGCGCAATCCCAGCGAGCCGGCGCTGGCGCGGTGCATCGGCATGCTCAAGGCCATTGATCCCGACAAGCTCTACGACGTGGCGATCGTCGGCGCAGGGCCGGCGGGGCTGGCAGCTTCGGTCTATGCGGCATCGGAAGGCTTGTCGGTACTGACGCTGGATTGCCGCGCCTTCGGCGGTCAGGCGGGCGCTTCCGCCCGCATCGAGAACTTCCTTGGTTTCCCGACCGGAATTTCGGGCATGGCGCTGATGGCGCGGGCCTATAACCAGGCCCAGAAATTCGGCGTCGAAATCGCGATCCCCGATGAAGCCCTGCATCTCGAATGCGACGAAGGCATCGGCAAGGATCAGCGGCTGACCCTTGCCAATGGCGAACGCGTGCATGCCCGCGCGGTCGTGATCGCGGCGGGTGCACGTTACCGGCGGTTGCCTATTGAAGGGCTCGATCCGTTCGAAGGCCGTTCGATCCATTATTGGGCGTCTCCGATCGAAGCGCGGCTTTGCTCGGCGCAGGATGTCGCGCTGATCGGGGGTGGCAACTCCGCGGGCCAGGCTGCAGTCTATCTGTCGGGGCAGGCACGAAGCGTGACCCTGATCGCGCGGCGGCCGCTCGCGGCGACGATGTCGAGCTATCTGGTGGAGCGGATCGAGAGCATCGCCAACATCAAGGTGGTGACGCCGGCGCAGGTGGTCGGCGTGGAGGGAAGCGAGAGCGGCGCGATGGAGGCGATCCGTTGGCGCCATGGCGATGGCCGCGAGGAGCACCGGCTGGCGGTAAGCCATCTCTTCCTGTTCATAGGCGCCGATCCCAACACCGATTGGCTCAAGGGGACGGGGCTGGCGCTCGATCATCACGGCTTCGTTAAGACTGGGACCGATGCCGCCGAGGGGCGGCTTCCTCTCGAAACCAGCCGGCGCGGCATTTTCGCGATCGGCGACATCCGCTCCGGTTCGGTCAAGCGGGTCGCGGCCGCGGCGGGCGATGGCGCACAGGTGGTGGCCGCGCTGCATGCCCGCTTCGCGGACTGGGACCGGCTCGGCGCACCGGCCGCGGAAGCGGAACCGGCGCAGATCGTGAGCGTGACTAGCGGTTGACAGCCTGCCCGCTCTCGGTTAGCAGCCCCACTTCCCGCGCGGGGGTGGAAGGCCGTGGCCTTTTGCTTTGCGCGGATAATCGTTTGAAGAAGTGATGAGGGCCATGTTCGCTATCGTGCGCACGGGCGGCAAGCAGTATCGCGTCGCCGCCGGAGACAAGATCGCAGTCGAGAAGCTGCCGGGCGAGGCGGGGGACACCGTGTCGCTGGGCGACGTTCTTCTCGCGGGCGAAGGCTCGGAGCTGAAGGCTACGGACGGCCTGATTGTTTCGGCCGAGATCATCGCGCAGGCGAAGGCCGAGAAGGTCATCGTCTTCAAGAAGCGCCGCCGGCACAATTATCGCCGCCGCAATGGCCACCGCCAGCAGCACACCATCCTGCGCATCACCGCGATCGGTGGCGAGCAGAAGAAGGCGAAGAAGGCTGCCAAGCCGGCCGCCGAGGAAGCCGCCCCCGAGGCGGCCGCGGAAGCCTGAGCAGCGCACAAGGAGTATAGGGCATGGCACATAAGAAAGCAGGCGGCTCCTCGCGCAACGGACGCGATTCGGCAGGCCGCCGTCTTGGCGTGAAGAAGTTCGGCGGCGAGCAGGTGATCGGCGGCAATATTATCGTCCGCCAGCGCGGAACCAAGATTTACGCTGGCCGCAATGTCGGCATGGGCAAGGATCACACTTTGTTTGCCCTGACCGAAGGCCGCGTGACCTTCCACGAAGGCAAGCTTGGCCGCAAATATGTCAGCGTCGACGTGGCAGCCGTAGCGGCTGAATAACAGGCGGTCCTGAATAGGGGTCGCCCTGGGGGCGACCCGAAGGTCCGGCAAGCCGGGCGCAAGGGGAGCGGGGTTTCACCAGCTCCCTTTTTCGTGTCTCCCTCATCCTATGTTGTCGCGCGGTTGTAACCATCATGGTTCAATGCCGCGCCAAGGGAGTGTGGAGTATGTTTGCACGTACCGAGCGGCTGATGTTGCGTCCCGGCTGGGTCGAGGACGCGCCTGCATTGGCGAGCGCCATCGATCATAGCTCGATCGTCGCCAATCTCGGCTGGAGCCGCTGGCCGCTGAACGGGGATGATGCCGAACGCTGGCTTCGCCACAATCGCGATGCCGGGCTGCCGCGGCTGCTCGTGTTGTCGCGCACTGACGGCGCGCCGGAACTGGTCGGTGGCGTCGGGCTGCATCGCATGGCGGACAATTCGGTCGAACTTGATTTCTGGACGCGGCATGACAGGCGCGGCGTCGGCTTCGCCACCGAAGCAGCGAAGGCCATGCTCAACATCGCCCAGTGCTTGCGGCTGCGCGAGCTCTTCGCCTGCGCGTTTGGCGATCGCGGCGGCGCTGCCCGCGTCCTCGAAAAGCTGGGTTTCACCTCCGCGGGCACGGTGATGCGGCGCACCAGCGGCGGGCAGGCGGTCATTCCCGCGGCTCTCTTTGTCCGCCGAGTCCCCGTAGAATGCGATGCCGTGCCGCTGCTCGCAGCCTGACGGCATCAGGCTTCGGCAAAGCGGACTCGCGGGCGCGCCCGCGACATGATATGGGCAAGGTGCCCCGGCGCGTGGGCGGGCGTCTCACATGGGATGCGTCGAGGGTGGGACTAATGGCGACAACGATGACGATTCGGACAAGGCTGTCGAAGCAGGATAGCCAGGAGCATGCGCTGGCGGCGGCGCGCGAGATCCTGATCGAGCAGGGCCCGCAGGCCGTGACGCTGAAGGCGGTCGCCGCGCGCATCGGACGAACCCACGCCAATGTGCTTCACCATTTCGGCTCGGCCCACGGCCTGCAGACGGCGCTGGCCAGCAGTCTCGCGGAACGCATCACCGCCAAGATCGCGGACGCGGTTCAAGCGGTTCGCCGGGGCGATCTGAACCCGCGCGCCATTGTCGAGCTGTGCTTCGACGCCTTCTCCAAGGAAGGCGCCGGGCCGCTGGCCTCCTGGATGATCCTGAGCGGCGACGTCGATGCGCTCTCGCCGATCCTGAAGGCGATTCATTCGCTCGTCGATGAGCTCACCGTTCCCGGCTATAAATCGGTCGCCAACGTGACGCTGGCGCTGGTCTTGACCGCGCTTGGCGATGCACTGCTCGGCGGCCCGATGGCGGAGGAACTGGGCCTGGAACGCGACACGGCGCGCGAACTCGCTTTCCAACAGCTCATGGCGATGATGGGTCCCGACTACGGGAAGCGCGCCGCCGCTTAGTCGAGATTGGGCCTAAGGCGGCGCTCGGCCGTCTCAAGATCGATGCCGCGCCGCCGCGCATAATCTTCCAGCTGGTCGCGTCCGATGCGGGCGACGCCGAAATATTGGCTTTCGGGATGCCCGAAGTAGAAGCCGGAGACGGCCGCGGTCGGCAGCATCGCAAAATTCTCCGTCAGGACGATTCCGGTCTTTTCTGAGGCGGCGAGCAGATCGAACAGGATCGGCTTGAGGCTGTGCTCGGGGCAGGCGGGGTAGCCGGGCGCCGGGCGGATGCCGCGATATTCCTCGCGGATCAGCGCTTCGTTGGTCAATTGCTCGTCGGGAGCATAGCCCCAGAGCGTGGAGCGGACATGCTGATGCAGCCGCTCGGCGAAGGCCTCGGCGAAACGATCCGCCAGCGCCTTCAGCAGGATATCGCGATAATCGTCATGATCCGCCTTGAAGCGGGCGAGATGCGCGTCAATGCCGTGCCCGGCCGTGACCGCGAAGCCGCCGATCCAGTCGCCATCGGGATTGATGAAATCCGCCAGGCACATATTGGCCCGGCCCTCGCGCTTGGCGATCTGCTGGCGCAGGAAGGGAATGCGCGTGCCGTCCTCCAGCACGACATCGTCGCCATCGCGGCGGCATTTCCAGAGCCCTGCGACGCCCTTTGCCGTCAGCCATTTCTCCGCAATGATCTGGTCAAGCATTGCCTGCGCGTCGGCATAGAGGCTGCGCGCGCTTTCGCCGACCACCGCGTCTTCGAGGATCGCCGGGAAATTCCCCGCCAGTTCCCAAGCGCGGAAGAAGGGCGTCCAGTCTATATAGCTCCGCAGGTCCTCCAGCGGCCAATCGGGAAAATGATGCAGCCCTGGCTGCACAGGGGCGGGCGGTGAAAGCGCGAAATCGGTGGGGAAAGCGTTGGCGCGCGCCTGCTCCAGCGAGATCAGTTCGCTTTGACCCTTGTTGGCGCGCGCGTCGCGGATCGCCTGATATTCGTCGGCGGTCTTCGTCACGAAGGCATCACGCTGGGTGTCCGAGATCAGCGTAGAAGCGACCCCGACGGCGCGGCTCGCATCGAGCACATGCACCACCGGCCCTTGATAAGCGGGGGCGATGCGCAGCGCGGTATGCACGCGCGAGGTGGTCGCGCCGCCGATCAGCAGCGGCATCGTCATCTCGGCGCGCTGCATCTCGGACGCGACCGTCACCATCTCGTCCAGCGACGGCGTGATCAAGCCCGAAAGCCCGATCATGTCGGCATCATTCTCGTTGGCGGCCTTGAGGATATCCATCCAGGGCACCATCACGCCGAGATCGATCACCTCATAGCCGTTGCACTGGAGCACGACGCCGACGATATTCTTGCCGATGTCGTGAACGTCGCCCTTTACGGTCGCCATCACGATCCGGCCCTTGGCGCGCTGCCCCGCTTCCTTCTGCGCCTCGATGAACGGGATCAGGTGCGCCACCGCCTTCTTCATCACGCGGGCCGATTTCACCACCTGCGGCAGGAACATTTTGCCCGATCCGAACAGATCGCCGACCACGTTCATGCCGTCCATCAGCGGCCCTTCGATCACCTCGATCGGCCGGGCGAAGCTCTGCCGCGCCTCCTCGGTATCGTCGACCACATAGGCGTCGATGCCCTTGACCAGGGCGTGTTCGAGCCGCTTGGTGACGGGCCAGCCGCGCCATTCCTCGGCCGCCTTGTCGGCCGCCGCGTCGCTGCCGCGAAACTTCTCGGCGAGCGCCACCAGCCGCTCGCCCGCATCGGGATCGCGATTGAGGATCACATCCTCGCAGGCGGTTCTGAGTTCGGGGTCGATCGTATCATAGACGTCGAGCTGGCCGGCGTTGACGATGCCCATGTCCATCCCGGCGGGGATGGCATGATAGAGAAAGACCGAGTGCATCGCGCGCCGCACCGGCTCATTGCCCCGGAACGAGAAGCTGAGATTGGAAAGCCCGCCCGAGATATGGACGTGCGGGCAGCGCCGCTTGATCTCGCGCGTCGCCTCGATGAAATCGACCGCGTAGTTATTATGCTCCTCGATCCCGGTCGCGACCGCGAAGATATTGGGATCGAAGATGATGTCCTCGGGCGGAAAGCCGATCCCGAGCAGCAGCTTATAGGCGCGCTCGCAGATTTCGATCTTGCGCTCCTTGGTGTCGGCCTGGCCCACCTCATCGAACGCCATGACCACCACGGCCGCGCCGTAGTTCATCACCTTGCGGGCATATTTCAGGAACTCGGCCTCGCCTTCCTTCATGCTGATCGAATTGACGATCGGCTTACCGGAGACGCATTTGAGCCCCGCCTCGATCACCGACCATTTCGAGCTATCGACCATCACCGGCACGCGCGCGATATCCGGCTCGGCCGCGATCAGCTTGAGGAAGGTCGTCATCGCCTGCTCGGCGTCGAGCAACCCTTCGTCCATGTTGACGTCGACGATCTGCGCGCCATTCTCCACCTGCTGCCGCGCGACCTCCACCGCGGCCGCATAGTCGCCTGCCATGATCAGTTTCTTGAACTTGGCCGATCCGGTGACATTGGTGCGCTCGCCGATATTGACGAAGATTGCGGTGGGTTGGCTGGTCATCAAAGTCCCATTTTTTCAGTCATCCCTGCCGTAGCAGGGAACCCTGTCGCCGAGTTGGAAAAGAAGAGCTGTCCCGGCGCCGCGGGACAAGGTGAATCACGCCGCCATATTCATCGGATCGAGCCCCGCCAGACGCGTCGCAATCGCAGGATGCGGGATGCTGCGCGGCGGTTTGCCGGCCACCGCCTTGGCCATTGCCGCGATATGCGCAGGCGTGGTGCCGCAGCAACCGCCGACGACATTGATCAGCCCGCTCTCGGCCCAGTCCTCGATCCGGCCGCCCGTATAGTGCGGGTGCTCGTCATATTCGCCGAGGTCATTGGGCAGGCCGGCATTGGGATAGACCATCACCAGCGCGTCCGCGATGCTCGAGATGATCTGCACATGCGGGCGAAGCTGATCCGCGCCGAACGCGCAGTTGAGGCCGACGGTGAGCGGCCGGGCATGGCGGACCGCGTACCAGAAGGATTCCATGCCATGGCCGGAAAGATTCCGGCCGGACATGTCGGTAATCGTCATCGAAATCATCATCGGCACCTCGATGCCGCGCCGTTCGCCTTCTTCGAGCACCGCCATGATCGCAGCCTTGGCGTTGAGCGTATCGAAGATGGTCTCGATCAGGATGAAGTCGCAACCGCCGTCGAGCAGCGCCCCGATCTGATCGGCATAGACGTCGCGCATCGTATCGAAGTCGACGGCGCGAAAGCCGGGATCGTTCACGTCGGGGGAAAGCGACAAGGTCTTGTTGGTCGGCCCGATCGCGCCAGCGACGAAGCGCGGGCGGCCGTCCTTCGCCTGATAATCGTCCGCCGCCTTTCGCGCGATCCGCGCGGCAGCGAGATTGATCTCGCGGACCAGATGCTCGGCGCCATAATCGGCCTGGCTGATCGTATTCGCGTTGAACGTATTGGTCGAAACGATGTCCGATCCGGCGTCGAGATAAGCGCGGGTGATCGCATCGATGATGTCGGGCCGGGTGATGGCGAGGATATCGTTATTGCCCTTCTGATCGTGCGTCAGATCCAGCGCGCCGCGATAATCGGCTTCACCCAGCTTGTAGCCCTGGATCATCGTGCCGAACGCGCCGTCGGTGATCAGGATGCGCTGGGCGGCTTCGCCGCGGAAGCGCTCGGCGGCGGCGGAAGCAATCGGGATCATGCAGCTTTCTCCAGCCCGTTCAGTTGGGTGCGATGTCCGAGCAGATGGCAGATCGCGAAGGCAAGCTCCGCGCGGTTCAACGTGTAGAAGTGGAAATGCCGGACGCCGCCGGCGTAGAGGCGCCGGCAAAGCTCGGCCGCGATGGTGGCGGCGACCAGCTGGCGCGCGGCCGGATGATCGTCGAGACCTTCGAACAGCCGGTCCATCCAGGCCGGCATGCTCGCGCCGCAGGCCGCTGCGAACTTCCGCGTCTGCGCCACGTTCGAAACCGGCAGGATGCCGGGCACGATCTCGCCATGGATGCCGGCCGCCGCGGCGCGATCCTTGAACCGGAAGAAGGTTTCCGCCGAGAAGAAGAATTGCGAGATCGCGCGCGTCGCGCCCGCATCGAACTTGGCCTTGAGATTGTCGAGATCGGCCTGGCCACTCTGCGCCTCGGGATGGGTTTCTGGATAGGCGGCGACCGATATTTCGAACGGAGCGATCTTGCCCAGCCCTTCGACGAGCGCCGCGGCATTGCCATAGCCTTCGGGATGGGGAACGAACGCTTCGCCGAGCACCGGCGGATCGCCGCGCAGCGCGACGATATGCCGCACGCCGGCGGCCCAATAGGCCCGCGCGACATCGGCGATCTCATCCTTGCTGGCACCGACGCAGGTCAGGTGCGCGGCCGCCGGCACCGGCGTTTCGCGGACGATCCGTTCGACGGTCGTATGCGTCCGCTCGCGCGTCGAGCCGCCCGCACCATAAGTGACCGAGACGAATCTGGGCCGCAGCGGCACCAGCGTTTCGATTGCGGACCAGAGCGTCTCCTCCATCTTCGACGTCTTGGGCGGGAAGAATTCGAACGAGATCGCGGCGTCGCCCGCGAGATCGGCGAACAGCGGGGTATCCAATGCCCGCCGCGCCTCCTCAAGTTGACCCAGCGACAAACTCATGCAGCCAATTCCTTCTTAGCATCCGATCCAGCCCGGCGGCCCAGCCAAAATTTCACGGTGAGCGCGCCTCCCCTTAATTCCCGCACCGTTTCGAGATCCAGCCCGGCGCTTTCGAACCAACCCCGCATCTGATCGTCATCAAAGCCGAGCCGCGCATGCGCATCGCTGATGCGCAGATCCTCCCGCTCATGCGGCGCAAAATCGACAACCAGCAGCCGCCCGCCCGGAACGAGGAGCCGACCTGCCTCGTTGATCGCGGCGGCAGGCTGCTGCGCATAATGGAGAACCTGGTGAAGGACGACGGTATCGGCAGCGCCGCTGTCCAACGGAATGGCATAGATGTCGCCCTGCCGCAGCTCGGCTCCCTTCATCCCGGCGGCCGCGAGCTTCGCGCGCGCCAGCCGCAGCATCTCGGGGCTGCGATCGATGCCGACCGCCGATACCGCCTGCTTGCCCAGCAGTTCCAGCATACGCCCGGTTCCGGTGCCGAGATCGACCAGTGCGCCAATCTCCTTTCCCTGCAGCAGGGCGATGATCGCCTCCTCGACCGCACTTTCGGGCGCATAGAGGGATCGAATCGCGTCCCATTCGGCAGCGTGCGCTTCGAAATAGGCCTCCGCCGCAGCCGCGCGGTCTGCACGCACCGCCGCCAGCCGCGCGATATCGGCGACTGCCCAGTGATCGCCGGGCTCCTCGCTGGCCCAGGCATCAATCGCATCGAGCACCGGGGCCGAGCGTGACTTGGGGCCCAGGCCGAGAAAAACCCAGCTTCCCTCCTTGCGGCGCACGGCAAGCCCCGCATCTGCGAGGATCTTGACGTGGCGCGAGACCCGCGGCTGGCTTTGGCCCAGCACCTGCGCGAGCTCGCCCACCGACAGCTCCATCGCACGCAGCAATCCCAGGATCCGCAACCGCGTTGGATCCGCCAGCGCGCGAAAGATGGAAAGGGCTATCCGCATCGGATAAGGACATAAAGAATTCTTTATATGTAGTCAATATGGCAGGCTTAGCGGCCGACGGAGGATCCATATGCGCATCAATGCCAGTTTCATGTTGGCGCTTGTGCTCGCCGGCTGCGCCACCGCGCCGGGGGAGGAGCGGCTGGCCGAGCGCGATCCGCTTGAGAAGCTCAATCGCGGCGTCTGGGGCTTCAACCGCGCCGTCGACCAGGTCGCGATCAAGCCGGCCACGACCGCATATCAGACGGTCACGCCGCCCCCGGCGCGGCGCGGGCTGTCCCGTATCCTCGCAAATCTTTCCGAGCCCTTCTCGATGATCAATAACGTCCTGCAAGGGAAGCCGGATCGGGCGCTGCGCAATTTCGAGCGGTTCGCGGTCAACAGCACGATCGGCGTCGGCGGGCTTGCGGATCATGCCAGCAGCTTCGGCATTGCGCCCGCGGACGAGGATTTCGGCCAGACGCTGGCGCGCTGGGGCGTCAATGGCGGCCCCTATATCGTGCTGCCGATCCTTGGCCCGTCGACTTTGCGGGACGGCGTGGGAAGCGGCGTGGCGCAGCTTGCCAATCCCTATCGCATCGGCTTGCGCCATGTCGGGCTCACCCATATGCAGGGGCGCGGCATCACCGCGGGCGAAGTCGTCGTCCGGCGCTCGGACGCCATGGCGAGCGGCACAGACGCCTTCCTGAAGACGAGCCTCGATCCCTATGCAGCGGCGCGATCGGCCTATCTGCAACGCCGCCATGCGGAAGTCCGCGATGAGGAAGGGGGCGGCGCGAGCGCGGCCGACGATGCCGCGACGGGCAGCCCGGATGCCCCGCCGATGCCGCTATCAGCCCAGTAATGACTACCGAAACAAGAGAGATTGCATCCGCTTAGATGTGACGATATGAAGACCGCGCATGTTTCGGGGGGAAACAAGTCTCTCTGCGGTAGGTCACCGCGCCAACTTCCATCATTTCCCTAAGGAGGGTACGCCCATGAAGAAGATTGCAGTTCTTTCGCTCATCGCCGTTTCGCTCAGCGTCGCAGCTTGCTCGAAGAAGGACGATGCCGCCGCGGCCAATGCCGCCGATGCGAACGCCACTGCGGCCGAAGCCATGAGCGACGTCAATGCCGCTGCTGCGAACGTGACGGACGCGGCCGCCAATGTCGAAAATTCGGCTGAGGCAGTCAGCAACGCTGCCGACAACGTCAGCAACGCGATGTAATCGCGCGGCTTTGCCGCATGACGAACAAAGGGGTGGGTCCGAACGGACGCCACCCCTTTTTATTTGAAGAGCCATCGGGGGATCGCTTGATGATCAGAGCGCTTGCCCTGCTCCTATGCCTCGGTTCGCTCGCGGGATGCGGCGACAGCGGGGATGATTCAGCGATTGGCGGGCTGACGGCGGACGAAGCCGCGCAGCTCAATGAGGCAGCCTCGATGCTGGACGTTTCGAACAATCCACGCGCGCCGGCGAACCTCAGCTCGCCCTGAGAAGATCGCCGCCGGACTTGGGCGGCTTAGAGCTCTTCCCGAAAAAGTGGGAACCGGTTTTTCGGCCGGAAAGTGCTCCAGCCCTTGAATTTGAGCCTTTCTTGTCCGGCTAGGCGATTCCGCCTTGCCGAGAAAGGCTCAGTACTGAACGCAGATCCCCGCCGTCGCCAGCAACGCATCGCGATCGAGCAGTTCGAAGCTGTCGCGGCTTGGCAGCGCGATAATGCCGGCCGATTTGAACCGGGTGAGCTGCCGGCTCACCGTTTCGATGGTAAGCCCGGCAAATTCGGCCATCTGCCCCCGGCTGAGCGGAAGCGGATGCGGGCCCGCCCCCTCGCCGGCAAATTCCACCAGCAAGGCCGCCACCCGCTCGGCCGCGCTTCCGTGCCCGAGCAAGAGCATCCAGCGCCGGGTTCGATCCAGTTCCTCGAGGCTGCGCTCAAGTAACGACGCGCGTACCTCGGGATGCAGATCGGCGAATTTGGCGAAGCGATCGCTGGGGAAAACGCAAAGCTCGGTTTCGGCGATCGCGATGATGCTTTGCTGGGCGATGCCGCCTTGCGGCCGCCCGACAAAGCCGCCCGGACGGATCAGGCCAAGGATCTGCTCGCTGCCGTTATGGGCGCTCGCCGAAAGCTTGAGCATCCCGCTCAGCACGTTCACCACGAGGGGTGCTTCATCGCCTTCCCAGCTCAGCGCCTGGCCCTTATGCAGCGTCCGGCGTTTCCCAAGCCGTTGCAGTTCCATGAGCCCGCAATCGTCGAGCGGGGCGCAGATCGCTTCGTGGCGGATCTTGCAGTTGAGGCAATCGCGCTCACGGGCGCCACGGGCGCTGCCAGTAACGCCCGCGCTGCTTGTCGCTGCGATATCGTTCCATTGATACATGCCGCACGCCCAATCTGGCCAATGTGGTGCGAAGTGCCGGATTGACAGCCTCCAGCACTCCGGCACACGTGCATGCATTCATGGACGCCGGAGT